>Ga0307517_10002781_pt1 | contig 27834 bp, 23 predicted proteins | sample 23_EM_MG_FD_194515 | JGI IMG/M metagenome (GOLD analysis project Ga0307517, IMG submission 194515) | Populus trichocarpa ectomycorrhiza microbial communities from riparian zone in the Pacific Northwest, United States - 23_EM | ecosystem: Host-associated > Plants > Roots > Unclassified | place... | reverse complement strand
ATAAACTATATAATATTTTTATATATATATATATATATATATATATATATATATATATATATATATATATATATATATATATATATGCGCGCGCGCGCTTTAAAGATATTTAACTAATATATATTTTTATTACTGTTAAATATTTTCAATTACTTATAAGGGAATGGATATAAATATTTATTAAATTAAAATTTTTTATTTTAAAATTTGAATAATTTGTATAAAATCTGATATTTAATATAAAAGCACTTTTAATTATACTAAAATAAAAAATTAAAGACATAAAACTCAATTATTTTTTATTATTTAATAGTTGGTAGTTAGTATAATAAATAATCATCAGTGCCCAATTTTTACCCACTTTAAGAATTCTTCATCTTTTATTTTAATTTTATTCTTACGAAAATAGAAAAGAAAAGAAAAAAGAGATAAGAGGCCAACATTCTTGGACTTGGTCCAGGTGCATGCTATAGCCCAAGTTTCAAGATTTTTGGACATTTTTTATTTGTTTTTCATGAACTTTATTTTGGGCTATTAATACTCTTCTTTCTTTATTTTTTCCTAGTTGATGAGTTAATGATGAATTGCTGGCGAGTAGATGAGTTGATGGAGATGGCCTGGGTTAATGAGATTAGAGTTCAATGGACTGAAAAGTGAGAGACAATGTTGCTTAAATAGTATTTTCTCCATCTCAAAAATATTTTCTCACATACAAGATTTTACAGTTTTATCGATGGGCAGAATCTATCGGTATGAGATTCAGACTCCGTCGGTAATTTTTTTACCGACTAAATCACCGATGGAAATTGTCTGTCGACATACCTTTCGTCAATAATACCACATTCCATCGCTAAGTTTGTCAGAAATAAAAAAAATATTACCGATAGTTTTACAGACGGAAATTGCGCACCAAAAAAAATTCCCGATGGAAATATACTGACGGATTTATTCCTTTGGCGATAGTGGCATATCCAGTAAATATGTTGCAGCTCGCGGTAAAATGCCGACAGACAGTATCCGCAGGTGAAACCGTCGGTGATTGTGGCATTTCCAGTAAATATTTTTCAACTCTCTGTTAAATGCTGACGGATACATTCTGTCTGTAAATCCATCGATGATTATTTTTAAAAAAAATTTAAAAAAATTATTTAGAATAAATAATATAAAATTATATAAATTAATAGTAAAAAACCAATTATGCAAATAAATTTTATTAAATATAAAAAATAAAGTTAAATAATATTCATTACAAATTGAATATGTTTCCAAAAAAATATTAAATTAGCACCATGGTGGAGCTGGAGGAGGAGGAGGCTGGTTGTTCCCGGAACCATATGGCCAAAAAGGGGGCGCACATGTATCACCACTCTGTGATGTTAAGTTCATGACCATTTAGCAAAGTTGTTCATAATTCGTCGAGAGTTGCTCGTATTTCTCGGTGAGATGAGCCGTGTGTTGATCATAATTCGCAGTGTGTTGTTCATAATTCGTCGATAGTTGCTCGTATTTTTCGGTGAGATGAGCCGTGTGTTGCTACAAGGCCACAAACTCCTTAGATTGGGTGCTCGATATTGATTGGGAGCTTCCAACGGTTGAGACACTACGGGCCGCCCGCAAGTTCTCGGCCGTAGTGTTGGAGAGCCCGTACACCCGATTTTTATCGGGTCCACCAGACGATCCTACCTCCATCCACAAATCCGGATCAAAATCCAGATGGATCGAAGGATCGTCTCCATATCTCTCCCTCAACCGGCTATTATAAGTGTCCTGAAAATGAAAAAAGAAATCATCATATTCAATTCAATAAAAATAATAACTTACGAAATAAAATGGTTGAACAAACATACCACAAAGTGTTGAGCGTGGTTGTCAACGAACTGTTGCACCCCCTTTTAGCGATCTTGACTCCGCATGTGCGTCTCAACAAACAGCTCCATTGGGCTCGGCTCACGTCCAAGAGACATAACCTGTAAGGGAAAAAAATAATTAAGTAACAACAAATTATTTAACAATATATTTTATTTACATTAATCTCACCATCTGTTTCGCATGTGCAGCAAACAGAATGGAGTCGCCGGTGTGCGTTGTCACCGGACCATGAATTGGCCGGTTTCGGTTGCCAGCACCAGACTGTGAGTGTCGTGTGAACCGCTCAGACATCACGTGCTCAATATATTGCAGCCATATATCTGCCGGGATGTATAGCAGTTTGAAATCACTCCAAACTGCCACGTCGTTCCAGCCTTGAAGACCGTATCTCTCGTGTTTTTTTTCTTTTTTTGTGTTTCATATCAAAAATTTTGCAACCTACTTCCATAGTGAGAAATTAGATTTTAAAACATAATTTTTTAAAAAACATATTGTATTGTTTTTGATGTTACCTAGCTGTCGCCTGATTTTCCCACACCCTCCTCACAACAGTGTCATACGCACTGTCCCAGGTGAATTTATTCTATGTATAAATAATTAATTTTAAATCAAAATAATAATTTATTTACTTAAAAATAAGCTGGAAATTAGAAATTAACACCAACCTTAAAATCTGTCAAACCATGCATCGATTTGAGTTATCCATAAGGGGTGATCATTTTCGGTTCGGTTAGGTTTTTATAAAAAAAAAGTAACCAAACCGAAATTATTTTTTTGAAAAAAAACAGAAACCGAACCGAAACTGGTTCAAACCGACCGGTTTTGTTTTTAAGACAAAAACCGGTTCAAACTGGTTTGGCAAGGTTTGGCTCGGTTTTAGCTCAATTTTTTTCGTTTTTGTTTTGGTTTGGGTTCGGTTCGGTTTTTTCGGTTTTAGACTTATAAAACCGAAACCAAACCGAACCGACCGGTTTTTTCAAAATTTTATTCTGTTTAAGCAGATTTTTTTCACGGTTCTGTTTTTTCGGTTATTTTTTTTTCCGGTTTTCTCGGGTTTTCGGTTTTTTTGCTCACCCCTAGTATCCATTTAGGATGTCTGGATACTTGACTCCATTGAAATAATGGAATCTCCATCAACGATTTAAACATCGATGATATTACTCGGGCGGCCTCAATGTTTGTGAACCTGAAAATAATTAAATTAATGAAAAATAATTAGTTGTTAATAAATTATGTTATAATTAAAAAAAAAAACCGAAACAAATTTACATTGAAAGGTCATCCTTCCATTGTGCCTCATACTTGCGGGTGAATTGATTTCGCTGTGAAGGCACCCCACCTCTGCGCTGTGAAACTGCGCTGGAAGAGGCAGCATCGGTAGATGACGCAGGTGCCTCTTCTTGATGGGAACCGAAAAAAATCTTGAAGTAAAATAAAGTAGAGGAAATACATACCTTTTAATTTGCTGAAGATTCAAGTAGAGATTACAAGCTAAACAAACAAAATATTTGAAGGAAATGAGAGGAAAAAAAATGAAATGAGAGTTCTGAAACGAAGGAGACGAAGAAATGAACTTAAGAGGCGATCGTTGGGATTTATAGCATAGTTTTACCAATGAAATTGCCGACGACCCATTTAAATAATATTATTTTTAATTATTCTGTCAGTGATCTTTCAAAAATCCGTCAATACTATTTTGCATCAGAATTTTTAATTACCCTCTATATTTTTCCCAGTCCGTCGGTAATGGCACGCGGTCATAGATGCATTTAATACCCCGCCCTTTGGAATTTACAACGTCCGTCAGTGATTATGAACTGCCGACGACGGACTATATCCATCTGCACAGTTGTCAGTGATTGTGCCCTTTCCACCACTCTCTGTGAAATGCCGATGGACGGAATCCATCCGCAAAGTTGTCGGTGATTATGGCATTTGTAGTGAAGCTCTTTGTGAAATGCCGACAGACTTAATCCGTCTGCAAATTCATCGGTGATTATGGCATTTCCAGTAAAGCTCTCTGTGTAATGCCGACATACTATAATCTGTCGGTATTGACATCGGTGATAGTGCATTGTTCAAGAAATATTATGTTTGTGTTGCCTATTTACCATCCTACAAACACTTAATTTACAAACTGTCCATCACAAAAAAAAATAAGAACAGTTAACACTTATAAAATAAATATTTTGTGTTACAAAATATCATTCATAATATATATTACATGAAAAAAATGCTTTACACGTTGCTTCATTATGATAGTTAGTCAGAATTTTCTTCTTCTTCGTCGTCAATTGAATAGTCATCACCTTCATCGCAATCTTCAATATGGATATCATCATCATCATCATTGATATTTACTTGTCTGCTAGATCTCAAAACAACATTCAACTCCTCTGTGTCAACATCAATAAGACTATCATCGAAAACATGAAAATTTAAATTTTCTTCCAAGTCAATCGAAGGAGCAACTCAATATGGTTCAACTAACTCACTAACTTGAAAGACTTCATCTCGCACACTTGTGTCTTCGTTCTCATCCTGAACAACCTCGACACGACCCCTGAGTTTCGTTTTTAAAATGGATAACCAATCAACTCTTGATCGATCCTTTCTAAAGGAAAGGGTGTATGTGTAATAAACTTGTTGACATTGCTTTGTGAAAACAAAGACATCGTTTATGTTGCAGAGTCTAGCTTTTGAGTTGATTTCGACCAGACCATAGTGAGGATCAACTTTTATTCATCTGTCAGTGGTGTCATACCAATAGCATTTGAATAAAAACACTCTATTTTGCTCGCTATGATATTGCAGTTCGACGACCTCTCCTAATCTACCATAGTAGTCAACTTCTAACTCACTACTAGTCGATCCCTTAACACAAAAACCGTTGTTGTATGTCTTTCTTCCATACCCGTATTCTTCAGTATGGAACACATATCCATTGACAAAATACCCGTTGTAGCACTTAACTTTTCTTTCAAAGCCCAGGTTTAGTGAAGACAATGACTGAGCAACACTCCTTCCCATTTGATAAACCTTGATGTAATGTACAACAATGAACAATAAACGAGAATTTTATAATGACATACAGTAACTTTGCAAGAGATAATGAGTTTGTGATATTACTTACATGTGTACCACGAGGCAAATTGTTCATCTTGTAATTGAAAGATTTGGGATTCGGTTAGCTGTGAGTTATTAGACAACAAATATTATCGATGTTGCCTGCAAGGTTGTTCCAAATTATATGAGTTTATGATATTACAATATATAAATAGTACATTATTAACAAAGTTTAATTAATAGTACATATATATACTTACTGAATAAAAGGTCTCAACTCATCATGGTTAAATAGAACATAATTGCGTGCTTGTCTGAACTCTATTTCCGACAAATATCTTCCCCCTATGGCTTTTTTAGGTGTGGGTTGTCCAGGATTGGAGAATATTGACAAGTTCCCACTAGAAGGCACTTCACCGCCATCATCATGCCGTGGAACGCGATTGATTCTCGTTCTCAAATAAGGTTCGAAATAGTACGAGATAAATGTTGACATCTCCTCAACAATATATGCCTCACATATCGAAGCCTTAACATGCGCCTTGTTATTAACCTTTTTCTTGAGATTAAACAAGTATCTGTATTGAATTAATCAAATATTTTCAATTAAGAAAAATAAAGAAAATACTTTTTTATATAAATTACATTGCAACAGTAATATCTAACTGTTCAAATAGGTACATCCATCTATACTGGACCAGTCCTCCAACTTTTACCTCAAACGGTAGATGTATGAGGAGATGCTCCAGTGAGTCAAAAAATGATGGAGGGAATATCATTTCAAGTTTGCATAGTGTCTCGACGATATTTGTTTCAAGCCTCTCAATATGATCGACATTTAACTTGTTAGAGCATATATCTCTAAAGAAATGACTGATTTCGTGAGTGCATCCCATATCTCTTTTATTTTAGAAAAGGATTTTGAAAATTGATTACCACTGGAAAGCACTTGGCCTTCAACAACTTGTACAAAAGTGATTATTCATCTTGACAGCTTATTTGTTTTTGTATTTTAAATGTGTTTTTTTAAAAAAATAATTTTTTTAGTTTTTTCTTCAAATTAATATTTTTTTATGTTTTCAAATAATTTTGATATGCTGATGTCAAATATGATTTTTAAAAAATTAAAAAATATCATTTTAATGCATTTTCAAATAAAAAACACTTAAAAAAACAACCATAACTATACTTTCAAATACCTCAAAATATCTACCTTATTTTAGCCATTATGGTAAGATGAAGATGTGTGAAAATCCTTGAATCCCTCTACGTAGGGATGAATGTAGCCGGACCGGGCCCAGATTTTTATGCAACCTCACTTAACCTAACCTTTTTAATTATAAAAAACTTATATAAATTTCTTGTAACACTTAACAAATCACTTTGAAATGAATTATGATTAAAAATAAAAAAATTTCAATCTTGATAGGGTTGGAGAGGGCCCCACAATAATATAATTATGCCGTCTATCTTGATAGGGTTGGAGAGGGCCCCACATAATTTTAACTCAAAACATATTTTATTCAAATTCCAAGGAAGAAGTTACAGTCTGCTGCGACTTCAAAAAGACTACGCAGAAGAGATAGAATTAACGACTTTTTCTGGGCATCCTCTGTACTTTCGACAATACCTCAACTTTTATTATATATTTCAATAGGTGGGTCTTCATTGATAGTGACGACACTGCTAATAAAAGTCGGTAAAAACGAGGATGTTTAGGTAGAAAATTACGGATCTTGAAAAACTTTAATAATTTTATAAAAATTAAAATTTTAATTTTTAATCAATTTAATATTAAAAAAAATTATTTAAAAAAAAACTAAAATCAACAGATTAATATGTCAAATCTGAATTATAAAACAAAAATAACTAAAAAAAAACAAATTAAAAAAATTATAAAATAAATTTCTAATTAATCCAATGTTGAAGTATGTAATTGAAAATAAAAAATTCAGATCAACCCGTCAAACTCTTAACTTAAGTTATGAGACTGAAATAACATCTTATAAAATGAATTAAAATAAATTATAAAATTTAATTTTTAATTAATCTAAATATTAAAGGATAAAATTAAAAAAAAATTAATTATAAAAAATAACCCAAAATATCTCTAATCAAATAAACTTAAAAAAACAAATTAAAATAAATTATCTGTTTTGAACACTTATCGGCTAAGAGAGTGTTTGACAGTGTGGTAGCGGTTGCTTTTTAAATAGTTTTTCGTGCCGAAATACATGCCAATGATGTTTTTTTATTTTTTAAAAATTATTTTTAACATCAGCACATCAAAACGATTCAAAAAGTATAAACCGTACTCAATTCTAACAAAAAAAAAATTCAAAATTTAACGAAATGCAGGTTGAAACGCACAGCCAAACAGTCTATAAAATTTATCGAAGGTTGCAGTGAGTTTGCAATGCTTGAAACGAAGTTTCCACCTACTGGTTGTTAACTCTGGAGAATGGAGAACACGAGACTCTCATCCTTCTTAAGGAATTAATGGGAGACTGGTGGAGCTCTTCCATGGATAGTCAGCCACGAATTTGATAATCCTTCGAAGCTTTGTTAATTTGAGTTGACAATCCTTCTGCACATAAGAGAAAAAAGATATGGAGACAATATATAGGTCTCCTTGCCGAAGATCTCGTCATGGAGAGAGAGATTCACCACGAATATTACTGATATAGAGTTTAATTCTGGTTGCTCATAATTTTCTTTTCATAAGTGCTGTGTTCCCACTTTTCACTTTCTATCCCATTTGATCCCCTTTTTTTTTGAACATTTTATTTCAATCCCAAACTTCATTTGTATTACATTTATGTTATTGGATTTTGAGAGCGGAGGGAGAGATGACTCATCAGAAAATAAAAATAAAAATAAAAATAAAAATAAGCCAAACACTAATCCATACTCTCAGGCGCAAACACCGGCCTAGACTCTCAAGCGCAACCACATGCTTGGGTTTTTAAGCACAAGCACGCATGAGATCTTTGATGATTGGCCAGACATGTGGGTTGGACCCTCTTTTTTTTTTTTTTTTTTATCTTTAATTGTTTTTTCTATTTGATTAATACCAGAATTAAACTCTAACATGAAATAAATAAAAATGTATGAAATAAAATAAATAGGCAACATAAAACATTTGCATTTGTATTTATTTTTTTATTTTACTAGGAAGATTAACTTTTCATTTTATTATTTAATTAGCATTAATACCTCTTTTGTAATTTATCATTTAATTTATCTTTTTAATTTATTTAAATAAGCATAAATAAAATCGTTTTGTTTCTCATTTAAAATTATTTATAATACTTCAAAATGCATTTATAATACATGTGCCTTTTTCTCTTATAATAACTTAATTTTTAAATTTAAAAAAAATAATAATTTGAGAACTGAGTCAAGATAATATAAATTGAAGTTTCAAGAACAAAGAGGAAATTATAAATCTAGAAATCAATTTGGCCAAAAATTAAGAGAATTAATAAGTTTAAGAACTTAATTAAACTTTGAATTAGTTTAATTAATGCAATCAGAAACTTAATTGAAAAAATATCAAAACTCAAGGTTAATTTAGATCAAAATTTCAAGAAATTAAATTCTAGGGACCAAAGTAAATAGATGTTGATACTATAAGAGGGTCAATTGATTTTTCTAAGAGTAATTTTAAAAAAATTAAAAATTAAAGAGTTAATTAAGAATTAAATTGATTAAATTTGAAACTAAGAACTATTTCATAAATATTATTGAAATCTAGGGGCTCAATTGCAATTGATATAGGAGTGAAATTAATAAAAAAAAAGTTTCTTAAATAAGAACCCGATTGATAAATGTCAGTCAGAACTTCAGTGGGGAAATAAAAAATGGCCTTTTCCAGCCTAAAACAGCGTCGTTCCCAAACCTATTCATCGTCTCCTTCCTCCGGAGCAGGAGACATCACCCTAAGAGGCCATTCAGATGGCCTATGTTAAACCAAATCTCCCCATCAAACCCAAACCAAATCTAAGGCCACATTGTCTACCACAGAACCCATAGGATTTGGTTCGGTATCCCTCACCCTTATAACTCTCCCCTGACGCAAGGATAAGCATCGCCAACAGTCCAACAATGGCAGGACTGATGGTGTTTTGAATCAATCAAACATGGACCAAACCCGAGCTATGTTTATCCTCATCCACGAGATTGTCACCCTGGAGAGATAAGGGACGAAATTCGTGGATGAGAATTGGAGATTCGGCCCTATAAAAGCCAGACGAAAAACAGAACTAAGAGGACGAAAAAAACAGAAAGACAAAAAAAACCCCAAAGCTAGAGAGGGAAGAACAGAAAACAACAAAAAGAGAGTGAGGATCTGGGGTCATTACTAGGATCCAACAAAAAAAAAAAAAACACAGAAGAAAAAAAACACATCTTTCGCAAAGAAAAAGGAGAAGCCATTTTTGCTATTCTCTTCTTTCTCCAGGACCAGAGCTTTTCATGAAGAAATCACAGAAAAAACAAAAACAGAGGGACGAAGACACAAAGGAAAACCAGAAGAGCAAAAACAGAAGAGAAGACTTTTGCATTCCTTCATAACGCCCTCAGCTTCGCCTTCAACAACAGCTAACCAGGTAAGTCATCCTTCTTCCCCCGCTTGCAATTTTAATTATTTTGTCACTGTTGCAAGTATACCTAATAATTCACGCATGCCTGCCGCTATGGCCAACTTGGTCACTGGCCTGGGCAAGCGATCAGGGCTTGGACTGGATGGGCCGGATGGAGGCTTGGACTGGCTGGGTTAGATCCAGCCTAAAAAAGAAAGAAGATAGGGACTTTGAGGCCTGGATGGCCTGGTCCCAGGCCCATAGGGCCCAAATAAAATTGGGCAGTTATGCCCAACTTCTAGTAAAAAGATGAGTAATGTTTTTTGTGGAATGAATCAGTAGGACCAATATAATTAAACTTGTGGTCTATGTGAAATCCAAGAGTCTTTTTAAAAATTTGCTGACTTGATCTAAACATGATCAAGAACATCGTTGAAAACATAAACAAGGAACAGAGAAAATGGATACAAGAGGAATGCCATGAATGATGTCCATAATGGGAAATCGGAGCGAAAGCTTACGGCGAGACTCATTATAGCACAAGTAATTAGCACAACCAGTACTTCAGCAGAGAATTCCCATGTCAATCCACGAGCATAAACTAGAAATAGAAGAACAGAACAGCCAAGAACATTGTTCATGAACACCCCACCATAAATCTGCACGTTGATCAAATCAGGTTATAATTCTATTTATTTTTGTGTTTTAAAAAAAAATTAATTTTTTTATATTTTTACTTCAAATTAATATTTTTTTGTGTTTATAATTATTTTAATGTGCTAATGTCAAAAATAATTTTTTTTAAAAAAATATTATTTTAATGCATTTCTTAGTAAAAAACACTTTAAAAAATAACTGCAAATACACTCTGTATATTACTTATGCTAATAGTCATGTTTATCAAAGAATCATTTTAATCTAAAAATTTAAGTAATAAAATGAGATTTTAAAAATAATTTTATATTATTCTTTAAGAATATCTATCAATTATGGAAAAAAAGCTCTTATTTTATGCCTAATGTAATTCAGTACATAGGTCTAACGATTATATATATATATATATATATATATATATATATATATATATATATATATATATATATATTTTATAAAAATTTTTTGTCAAAAAATTTTATGCTCATAGAAATACCATAAACTACTCCAATTTTAAAAATCTTAACTCCCTCCTTTTTCCAAAATTTCACCAAATTTTTTGTTCTCTCTTTTATATACAATATATTTATACCCATTTATCTCTTTTACTTAAACACCTTTTCTCATTCTTCTCGGTTCTCACTTTCTCACAAATTCTTTTCTCTCTATCCGTCACTCAAACACATTCTCTTCATCTACCTCTCTCCTTCCAACTCTTCTCCATTCAACTTCAACTTATTCTATGTCCTCTTGTAACTTGTATTTTATTTCATTCTCCCCCTCACTTCCATTCAATATATTGTATTTTATTTCTTTCTATTACATTTTACTCTCATTAATTAAGTTTTTTTTTAAATGGATCAACTAAAAATCCATGAAAAATGTTTACTTTATTAACTAAGGAAAAAATGTTTACATTTCCTCTTCATTATACCTTGAAATGAAAAAAGAAAAGAAAAATTAAGGCGAGTCCAACGACAAACCTCGGAAAATGTCAAGGAAGTGGTTATAGACTTCTTACGACAGGCAGTCGTGATAGCTGAAGTGGCTGCTCTTGCGTTGGTTGCGAGTGGAGCTAGCACAAAGGAGACAAAAAAAGATGGTATCCCTGCATCCTCGGAGAAATTCTGAACACTCTGTGTCAGCGGCTCTGCTAGCACTGATAATATAGCAGCTCCAAGCACCATAGACATTATAGCCTTAAACCAAGCCCATGATGATTTGTCAACAGCATTGGTTTTTTCATCCTTCAATAACTTGTCCACTTCTTCCCAGGGCGTTCTCTACACATTAATCCATTTTGTTAGCTTTATTACTACCTAAATCACAGTTAATTAACAAAGCAGCTCCGTTTACATATTTTTTGATTTATTCAGAATACTTTAATTTGTTGTATTTGTCATCATGATTAATATTGCATTTCTTTTCTTAATAGATCACGACTTCAGCGAAAATATCTCTGGTATTTAATATTAGAAATATTTCTTGTGTCCTCATGTAAATTCTGATTGATAACCGTAATAAAATCGAAGTGTTTTTGTGATTTAGAAAAAAATAAAAATGAAAATGATATAGAGTAGTCGAATTCTTAAGATATTGATGATATTTCCCAGCAACAAGAATGGACTTACTCGATTGTTATCATCTTGGGACCGAGTTGATACAGGAGTTACATTTTCCGGCGGGTTAATCGACCACCTTACAATTCCCTCGGCGAACTCCTTCTCATCGATCATTTGATCTCCGCTCGTGTCAAGTGCTTCTATGATTTTTTCAGCTGCTTCATCTACATCCCAAGAGATCTTACCAATCTCAATCTTTTTCATTAGTTCTTTTAACTCATCTTTTGATATGCAATTATCTTCATCACGATCAATTTCTTCAAACAACCTATTACAAAATACAATTAAGTGATATATTCTCGAGCAACTCAGAAGAACAGATTCACTTGCTCCTTGGGATTATGCATGCTAATATATGAGGGGGGACATGGTGGCCTAACCTTCTAATAGCAAGTAAATCCGGAGTACCATCTTCTTTGATTAGGTTTCCTAAAGCAACGCTCTGTAGATGACTCACGATTTCTGACATGAGATTTCTCTTCATCTCACGTTCTTTTCTTTTACTTTCTACGAACGGATGAAAAACCTAAGCAAAACATTTAAAGATGTTAGAATAAATCAAATAAAAGATACAACTCAAAATTTAAAACCAGCAATAATTTCATGCCATCCATGATAGAAGGAATAATTCCTTCTACTTACTTAACACATGCACTAAATACCTGATAAGTCCTCTTCAAGGAGTTAATTGTGAAGTATCGCTTCTCCATAGCATACTTTGTCTCTGCAAGCCATTTTGTAAAAGTATGTACAAATTCTTCCTTAGTTATTTTCTTATCATCATTCAGATCTAATACTTTGATTAATTCTTCTGATGCATTGTCTTTATCGATATTCATTCCTGTAGACTTTATGTCGAGCAGAAGTTTCCTCACTTCAGAGGGCGATATACAGTCATCACCATCTTCATCTATTTCCTCAAATAGTCTGCAAATTAAAAAGAATTTACATCTCCCTTTTCTTCTTTTCTTTTCTTCCTTTCTTTTTTCTTTAAAAATGCATAGCATGCATAAAGTATAATGATGCATGAGGTGTCATAAATCGAACTAACCTCTGTATAGCATTTATATTTGGAGCCCCCTCTCCTGTCAGAATACTCCCTAAAGCTCGTTCTTGCACAAGTTGCAGAATTCTTAAAAGAGCTTCATCATATTTTACATATTCCAGTCTTCTCTTTTGAATCCACGGTTCGAAGATCTGTGCACAAATTATGCAGACAAAATATCTGAGTTCGAACAATAAATATTAATCACAATATTTAAAACCGAGGTCCTACCCCTAGTAACTGCATTTTCATTTTAGTCTAAGGTAGCTATATTATCATTACTTTTAGCAATACTTTCGACCGGGGAAAATAATTGGGATTAATCTTATATTTGGTGCACTCGTACTTTCTTTTTTAATTAATGTGGGTGTTCGGATCAGCTTGTATGCACCTCGACTAATCCTACGGGCCCTGAAGTTAACAATTATGTAAGCCTCTAGTGGTCATCATATTAGTAACCACAAGGCTTGAACCTGAAACAATAAGTGAAGCAAATCCCTTAATCCTAAACTCTTACCACTGGGCTACCCACTAGATGGTTGGTGCACTGATACTTTTGATGTCCCTTGATATGATTTCTCTATCCTTTTATATATTCTTTATCAATTTAGTTGGTATTCTGTTCAAGAAATTTTTTTAATGCAGTCCTTCTATCAAAATTTCAATCCAATTTACCATTAGTTCTCGAGACATAGCCTTAACATGTGTAAAACACATTTCTTTTTCTTTTTTGGTTTTCTAAATATTGTCAAGAAATGACATTAAATTGGAAGGAAATTATATGAAAGGACCAAATAAAAAGCATTATAGAATAAATGGACCTACCAAATTAAAAACAAAATTATATTAGTGTGTTTGATATTGTGGTGTAAAATGTTTTTTTCTAAAAGTATTGTTCAATTAAAAATAAATTAAATTAATGTTTTTTCTTTAATTTTTCATCTTTAATATTAATCTAATAAAATCATTGAAAAATAATTAAAAAAATATTAATTTAATATTTTTTTAAATAATTGTTTTTTTAAAAAACAAATGTAAATACAATACCAAACAAGCTATAAAACATTGCCAAGGGTAATATACAATTAATGCAAACAATATTGCTAAAATAATCGTTGATTCAATGATTCTATTTATTGTTAGTATTAGAATACACTTATTATAGAGTAAAATATATCTTAATTAAATAGAAAGAAAAATAATCAAATTGTAATAATATATAGTTACAGCGAACATTTCTTTGAAAATACCTATATATAAGAGTAAGAAAAACTACCCCAACAAATCGATTTTATGGATATGAACAACAAATTCAAAACTAAAAATTAAAGAAAAGAACATTTATAAAAAAAGGAGAGACATGTGGATACCTGATAGAAGAAATATATCAACAGAGAAGCCACTGAAACAACAAGAGAGATCAATATCGTCAAGTATTCCCCAGAATTTGAGTTGAAAATCTTTGGGATTTGCAAAATAAGAAATGGTAAGACAGAAAGACCCATAATCCTTGCTGTGTAGCTTGTCTCCAAATCCGTAGTGACTCCAAACTCTATGAAGATTACAAAAGAAAACAAGAAGACTAAAATGCATCAGCTGGCAATCTACTTGTTAGTCCTGGAGTTTAAATTGAAGTTTTTGCCTTAATTTTTAGTCGTGGAGTTATTTTATTTTTCATTCTTAAATAACAATTATTTTTTTGTTATTTTTAATCTCTAAATTAAAATGACTCTTGTTTGAGAATTTAATAATGAATAAAAGAGAGGACGCACGCACTAGTCAACCATGATAATAATCTTGAGCTTGAAGTATTGGAAATGGTTGGCTTTGACGATTGAACGCTGCCAGCGATAACACAGGTGCCCCAGAGCATTGTTAGAAGCAAAATAGATGTTCCTGCGAGGAGTCCGACTCCTGTAGACACGTACTCTTGAGCAACTTCTCTTGTGTTCAATAATCCAGATGCTGCCATTTATTTTAAGAGAAGATTTGCATATATAATATAAAAGAGTTAAAATACATTTACCTTAGTTAAACCATCTTTACGTTTACCTACATTTATTTATTATAAATGAATTTATTATTATTATTTTTTTAATGAATGATTAGAGTTTCATCTACTTTGTCAACTCATCCATAACGTGTTAATTAAACTAAACTGGGAATCTATGGCATGGTAGAAGACTATTCTCCAATCCAACTATAACCCATTTTTTTTTCCCTGTTAATTGGGTTTTTTTTAATAAAAAAATAATAGTCCTTAATTGAATTTTCAATTTTCCGGCCAAACTTTTCACAAATTTTTATCACAAAAGTCATTCTCGCACAAAATAGTGTTATTTATTTATTAGAATTTTCCAAGAAAAAAAAATAAAAAAAATAAAATTGATCATTATGTGGGTGATAAGTTAATTTCAGTATAGAATGGCTGGCTGGGTTGCTTAAAACCATAACCAACCAAGTTGACTTGGAACAAAGCTCTCAAGTCTTTTTCTTATCTGGTCTAGTCGCCTCTATCTTAAAAAAAAAATGTTCCCACATTCCAATTTTTCTCATCCTACAAGTTTCCAGTATTTCTCTTGTCCAATTCTTATATAAAAATATATTTTATAAAGAAGAAGAAAAGAATATATATTAATATATATATATATATATTGTTAATATTGACAAAAAATTTTAGTAAATTAATTAAAACAGAAAAAAAATTATTGCATGCATGCAGTGATTTAAAACATGTTCTTCAAATTCTAGTAGATCAAGGGGGTGTTTGAGAGTGTGGTAGTGGTAAATGCGTCAAAATAATATTTTTTATTTTTTAAAAATTATTTTTGATATCAGCACATCAAAACGATCTGAAAATATTAAAAAAATTAATTTGAAGTAAAAAAAAATAAAAAATTTAATACTTTTTAAAAACATTTTTAAAATACAAAAACAAAAAAGCTCTAAATTATAGAAGACATGCTAAGTGTTTTTTTTTTTTTTTTTGTTTTGGTAGTACGAGAGTTCAACTCCGTTTGTGTGTGATGTAAACCATTTGGATCCAAACTGTTTCAGAAATTAATTCAAGCTTCGAAAACTCCGAATTCATTTGATATTGATGATAGCATTTACCAGCAAGCTGGAACCAGTATAAGAAGTTGGCAAATTAAACTCATCTGGAAAGCATCTTAATTTATAGTTGATCGATCACGCTGTTTCCGAAGAAGACAGTGTATAATTTCCAAGAGAAAACAAGTGAATTAAGGTGATAATTAGAAAATAAACAGAAAATAAAAGAGCATACCTAGAAGTATCAAGGACTCAGGAAGGGCTCCAAGAACCTGGAATGCACTGGCACCGAAGACACCAGGTCCAAGAATCCTGAAAATCTTCTCACCTCCAGAGGCCAAGTAGCCCTCTCCATGGAACAACATATATTCATACACTGCAATTAGAAAGAGATGCCCAAAAATATTACTGGAGCACGGCAAGAAGCCATACAATTGCTCACACTTCTCTTCAGAGGAAGAATCCATCCCTTTGAGAAGTAGAATGGAAGATTGGTTTTCTTGGACATCATTGATGCCATCTGAAACCAGTAATTCAACAGAGCTGTGTGCCAGAGAGCGGCCATTAACGTTTATACGAACTGTTAAAAGAAGAAAAAGTATAAAACATACAGTTTTTGAGATAAGCCTCATTTCCATGGTGCTTTACTAGCTGCACAAATCTTTGGAGGTTAAATATGAAAGTTTAAAGGCCTGCGTGTTAGCTTAATTATGGGGCTTGAAATTGTCATGTATGTGGAGATTTTTCTCTGCAGATGAAGTCTGCTGTGAAGTTAATGTTTGATTATCTAATTAATTTGTGGCTGGTAACATATAAACCATATCATATTCGGGAAAATAAAATAAAATCCAAGTAGGTATTTTCTGACTTTAATTTATGTGCATCACAGTATAGTAGAAATACGGTTTCTTGTACTCCACTTAATTGAATTAAATATTTTTAGAAAATACCTACTTGGATTTTATTTTATTTAAAATAAAAACTAAAAGTAGGTGTTTCCCATTATATTTAAATTATATACAAAAACTAAAAGTCATCCTTATGAGTTAAGACACATTTCATTACTCATTGAAATAGTGAAATAACGTTTTCTTCTTTCTAAAAAAAAAACTAATAAAGTTTGCAATTGAGGTAAAATCATCTTTTCAAGAGAATATATTGGGTATTTCAAGATTGATAAGATAAGGGATAAATTAATCCACGTATATTTTTTTAGCACAGAGAGAAATAATTTTTTACACTTAAAAGCAAAAAAATATATAATTTTGGTTCAAGGATTTTCTTGTTTTTTCAATATTATTTGCACAATAATTTATTACCTTGATACTCTTAAAATAAAAAACCATTAAACTTGCACAAGAGAACTGTTTCTCTTTTCATTTTTTAAGAACAATGAAGTTACATAATTGATTTTAAAATAAAAAAATAAGCATGGTTCTAAGGGTACTTTTGTCTCTTCCTTTTTCATTAATTATTATTTTGGGTAGACCTAGGGACTGTTTGGTAATTTTAAAAAATAAATATTACTAAGAAAAGCTTTTAATGTGTGCATGCATTAGCACGTGGCTCCCCTACTTTAACAACCTGATTTTTTCAAACCTAAAATCAATGGATTTTTTTTCCCGTCCGGTTCTGGATGTTTTTTACCATATCATTCTGCAAATTTATAATTGCATTCCATTCATTAATAAGGCACAATCCACGTAGAATAATGTAAATCAACATTCCCATAAAATGGATTCTCAATACACATGCCCATAATATTATATTTTCATACCATAAGTTTACATTACATCATATTGACATACTCATAAATTCACATTTCTGTTTTAGTCTTGTTATCATCACGAGTTCATACAAGAGTGCCGAACGGCAAGTTACACAACTCATTATCCTAACCTCATGTAATTTTATAACATAACATCCTTACAAGAATAATACCACACATATGTATATTCATGCATATCATATCTACATGTTCGCACATACACATCCGTGTTCCACTTCGATTTTTCATTTCAAGTCTTTACAAAAAGGGTTAGACAACTAATTGAGCGATTAATACGTATGTTCATACATAACTCATATTACCCATAACATGCGAATACATAGTTTGTTTTTTAAAATATGTGAGCTGCGAAACGGATTTTCTTACGCACCATGTTGGTATGAAGTCCGTGTTACAACATAAGGTAATTTCAAGCATTATAGGCAATTTAAAAACATAATAAAGCAATATTAACGTTACATTTCATTCATGGACCAAAACAACATAATTCTTTCATTTCTTCTTACTTATGTAATAACCACCCTTAATAATTCATCAATTACTGAGGCTAATTACAATACTCAAACCCGGTCATCCATCTTGAATACCGTTAATCGAACTAACAGTATTCCTTGTTTAAAGCATAACAATCATAGTTCTTTCATATACTTGGTACATACAAAATATAGCACCCATGAACGCATCAACTCTTGAAACTAACTCATAACTCCCAAATCCGGCAATCCTCTTAGGATGCCATTAGCCAAAGCCAATCGTTTATTCATCCTGGCTATCCTTTTAGAATGCCATTAGCCGAAGCTAATCATTTGTCAATCCCGGTCATCCACTTAGGATGCCATTAGCCGAAACTAATCATTTGTTCATCCCGATCATGCATTTAAGATGCCATTAGCCGAAGCTAATCATTTATCAATCCCGGTCATCCACTTAGCTAATCATTTATCAATCCCGGTCATCCACTTACGATGCCATTAGCCAAAGCTAATCATTTATCAATCCCGGTCATCCATTTAACCAACCAATCATTTCAGAGGCGGTTTATGAAATCACTATAACATGATATTATATCCTTTGTAATACACAAACAAACATTTTATAATAGTTTAACATTCAGTATAACACAACAATAGACCCTTCGTATTACTCATTCAACCATTCATGACAGTTAATGTTCAATATAATACAACAACAAATCCTTTGTAATACTCATACAAAAATTAACAACAATTTAGCGCTATGTATAACACAATAATAGATCCTTCATAAATCTCATATAAACATTCGTGATAAATAACCTTCAACATAATACAATGACAGATCCTTTGTAATACTCATACAACCATTCGTGACAATTAACATTCAGTATAATACAACGGTAGATCTTTTGTAATACTCATACAATCATTCGGGACAATTAACATTCAGTATAATACAACGATAGATCCTTTGTAATACTCATACAACTATTCGTGACAGTTTAACATTCCATATAGCACAACAATAGATCTTTCGTAATAAATTCACTTCAGAATCTAACGTTACACTAGAAGGGGGGTGGAAATCACCTACCTGTTCCTCTCGTGGTGTACTCATTCGGTTGAAGGTTCAATTCCGATCGCACCACCTGATACATCAAATGATTATAAGTCAGCACATTTGCATTCGACAAACACATAACTTATTGCCATACTTATTTCAAAATCCACATGTTCACATTCTAGTGTTCCACACATTATACAATTATACAATGAAATCGTTACAAGCATTAAGTCATTTCTAACGTGAAATTCATTAGCGACTAAGCTACTACTGCCACAGAAAGTCGTTAGTGAAAACTGGGTCGAAGGTGACATTTAATTCATCAGCGAAAACTGATTTGCTGGTTACATAAGGAATTCAGCAGCAAAACTGATTCGCTATTTACATACAGAATTTGGTAGCGAAAACTAATTCACTGGTTACACAGAATTCGGCAGCCAAACTGATTCGCTACTTACATACAGAATTCGGCAACGAAAACTAATTCACTGGTTACACAGAATTCAGCAGCAAAACTGATTCGCTGGTGACCTATAATTCGTTAGCAAAAACTGATTTGCTGCAATAACACAATTCGGTAGTGAACACTGATTCGCTGCAGACAACACAGTTTCGGCAGCGAACGCTGATTCACTATAGACAACACAATTTCAGCAGCAAACACTGATTCGCTGTGGACAACACAATTTCAACAGCGAAAACTGATTCGCTGCAAACAACATGATTCAGCAGCGAAAACCCATTTGCTGCAGACAACACGATTCAGAATCGAAAAGTGATTCGCTGTAGACATCATAATTTCAGCAGCGAATGCTGATTGGCTGCAGACAACACAATTTTGGCAGCGAAAACTGATTTGCTGCAGATAACATGATTTTGACAATGAAAACTGATTCGCTGCAGACAACACGATTTGGTAGCGAAAAGTGATTCGCTGTAGACACCACAATTCGGTAGCGAATGCCGATTCGCTGTAGATAACACAATTTCGGCAGTGAACGCTGATTTGCTGCAAACACTATAATTCAGCAACAAAAACCAGATTCACTGCAGACACCATAATTCAGAAGCAAAAACCGATTTGCTGGAGACACTACAATTCAGCAGTGAACGCTGATTCGCTGCAGACAACACAAAAAGAAGTGTTTCATTCGAGTGTGTTGCACTGGATTTAGGCTGAAATGAGTTGCACCAATGTTATCGCAAAAAACCTTAGGAGGATTTTAAGATGCAAACCAAGTTTTGTGATTAAGGAGTGAAGCCAGACTGTTTCAGAGGTTGCAGCTGCTAAGGCACGAAATTCAACTTCTGTAGAAGAACGCGATACAACTCTTTGTTTGTGTGCAGACCAAGAAATGGGATTAGAGCCTAGAAATGATAAAAGCAGTGGTGGAAATCTTTGTATCAGTGTTAGCAGCCCAGTCCGCATCAACAAAAGTTTGTAGACTTAAGGGGCTGCTCTGTTGAATAAGAATCCCATGAAACATTGTATGCTTGAGATACCTGAGAATTCGTTTTGCTGCAGTCCAGTGACACTCAGTTGGTTTGTGCATGAACTGGGAAAGGCGATTTACTACAAATGCAATGTCAGGTCTAGTCAGACCAAGATATTGCAGTGCCCCAATGACTTTTTGATATTCTGTGCTGTCTGTAGGAGCTGAACCATCTGATAAAGTTAATGGAGTGCTGGTGGACATTGGAGTGTGAACGTCTTTGGCCATATTCATTGATGTTTTAGAGAGTAAATCTCGGATGTATTTGTGTTGTGAAAGGAAAAGGCCCTTGGCTGTAGGGATGACTTCAATGCCAAGGAAGAAATGGAGATGTCCCATGTCTTTGACAGAGAAGATGTGGCTGAGTTTGTTGATGATAGCATCTACAAATGTGGAGACGTTGCCTGTGATAATAATGTCATCAACATACACAAGACAATAGCAGAGAACACTATTAGAGACATATATGAATAAAGATGTGTCCGTAGCTGAGTGAACAAAGCCAAATTGCAGTAGAGCATCCCGAAGAGCTTTATACCACTGGGGAGGTGCCTGTTTCAAGGCATAAATACTTTTCTTCAGTTTACAAACATAGTCAGGCTTGGAAGTGTCTCTGAAGCCGGGAGGTTGATGCATGAATACTGTTTCTTCAAGATTGCCATGAAGAAAGGCGTTATTTATGTCAAGCTACCTAAGAGACCAACCATTCATGACAGCAATGGAGAGAATTAAGCGAATTGTAGCTGGTTTGACAACTGGGCTGAATGTCTGGGAATAATCAAGGCCTGGTCTTTGATTGAAGCCTTTGGCAACCAGACGAGCTTTGGATCTGCTGATGGTTCCATCAGGATTGCATTTTGTTTGAAAGATAAATTTGCAGCCTATAAGATTTTGACTGGCTGCAGGGGGACAAGGTCACAAACAACATGATTGAGTAATGTAGTAATTTCTTCTGACATGACATTGCGCCAAAGTGGATTTTTAAGTGCTTGACTAACACATGTGGGCTCAGTGGAGTCAGGTAATGGATGTGTTGTGGTGTTGTGAAGCTGCTTGGGTACAAAGATGTTATTCATAGACCGAGTGGTCATATTATGTTGTCTTTGAGAAACAACAGGAGCTGGAAGATTTACCTGAACGGTGGAGACTGTAGTGTCCGAATTAGATGCAGGGAGAGAGAGCTCTTCTTGATGGATAATAGAGACTGGTGCAGGGAGGACTAGGTTGGTTGGGGGAACAAGCTGTAGTAGTGGAGCAGATACAGGAGGAGCAACAGGTAAGGAAGTCTTGGAGGTGGACTGGTTGATGATGTTCTGTAGGGGAAATGTGTTTTCACCAAACGTAACATACCATGAAATATACAATCTTTGTGTAGGTAAGTGGAAGCAAAGATATGCACTTTGTGTATTGGAATAGCCAAGGAACACACAGGGAACAGACTTGGGTTGGAGTTTATGTGTGTGGTAGGGTTTCAGCCAGGGTAAACACAAGCAACCAAATGTTCTGAGTTTGAGATAATTGGGAGCTGCTGCGAACAAGGTTTGAAAGGGAGATTTGTGATGAAGAATAGGAGAGGGCAATTGGTTGATTAGATAGGTTGCTGCAGCAAAAGCATAGGACCAGAAATAGGAAGGAAGATTGGCGTGACAGAGAAGTGTGGTGCCTGTTTCTACAATGTGTCTATGACGGCGCTCTGAAACTCCATTTTGCTGAGGGGTGTGTGGGGCTGTGGTCTAATGGCTGATGCCGTGGAGTGTAAGAAATGGTTGTAGAGTGACAAATTCTCCACCATTATCAGAGTAGAGACTTTTGATATTAGCATTGAACCGATTGAGTATCATTTTATGAAATTGAGGAAAAATGATTTTAACATCTGATTTGTTTGAAGGGGAAAGAACCAGACATATTTTGTGAAGTGATCAATGACGATCACATAGTATTTATGACCTTGAATGCTGATTTGTGGGATGGTCCCCAAACATCGGTATATATTAAATCAAAAGGGGCAGAGCTAGTGAGACCATGCTTATGAAAAGGCAGGCGATGAGATTTATTGATAGAACAAGAATCACAAAAATGAGATGGAGATGAATTGCTGGAAACAGGAAGAGAGAATGAGGAGATCATTCTGTCAACAACTTTGGATGAAGGATGGCCTAGGCGCTGATGCCAGCCAGTTATTGATGTGCGTTCATGAACCAGTGCAATGGGAGTGGAGGCATGAGGATGAGGTAGAGGATAAACACCATTCTCACAGGGTCCTTGAAGAAGAGTCTCTCTCGTCTGTTGATCCTTGACAAAGAAACAAGAAGGATGAAATTCAAGGAACACATTGTTATGTTTGGTAAAATGATGGACCGAAATCAAATTTTGATTTATGGTGGGAACACAAAGAGTATCTTGAACTTGGAATGTACGTTTATGAAAGGGAAGAGAAAGAGAACCTGAATGAGTGATTTTTAAACCTGAACCATCTCCAATAAGCACCTCATCTGTTCCATCATATTCAGAGTGTAAATGCAGATTAGATACTTGAGAGGTGATGTTATGTGATATAGCAAATCAATGAGCCATCGCTGGTCTGGACTTTGGGAGGCAGTGGTGCAGTTGGCTGTAGCTTTCCTGGTGTGTAACTTAGGACATTGTTTGGCAACATGGCCAAATTGATCACAGTATTGGCATTTTTGCTGTCTGAAATAGTGAGATTGAGGTTTGGAATAATATTTTTGTGTGGCTGCATGAGGAGACCATGGTTGTTTTTGTGAAAAACTATGATGCCTGCGCTGAGTGTTATGTGCTGTAACGACCAGGGACGGAGAAGTAATGTCCAGGCGTTTGAGGTAAGACTCATGACCAATGAGAAGATCATGAAGTTCTTCAAATGATAAGACAGATTCGCGTGTACGAATAGGAGCTACCATTTCTCTATATTCAGGCCCTAAGCCATTGAAAGCATAGAGAGTAATATCATCACTAGAGAGAGGAGCATCAATAAGTGCAAGCTCATCGGCAATAAACTTGATAGAATAAAGAAATTTTGTGATAGTGCGTGTGCCACGCTGAATGAGAGTGAGATCTTCTTTGAGTTGCATGACTCATGTTCTGGAACGACTAGCATAGAGCTTGGTCAGTTTGTTCCAGGCTTGAGAAGATGTTTTGGAGGCGGCTATGAAGGGTATCACAGAATCTGATACCGAAGTGAGTATAACATTCAGAATGAGTTTGTCCTGTCGAAACCAGAACGTGGAGGCAACAGTAGGTGCTGCATCAGGATTCGTGGACAGGGGACATGTGAGTGTACCATCAATGTAACCATATAGGTTATAGCCGAGAAGGAGGGACTCAAACTGTGCATGCCAAGAGGGATAGTTTGTTGGTGTGAGTTTGGTCGTAATTTGTTGTGTAGCATTAATAGCAACAGGGGAGGACGCTGAGGAAGCCATTGCAGAAGCGAAAGAAGAAAAAAAAAGATCAAGGTAGAACTTGTTTGAGACAAGAGGGCTCTGATACCATATAGAATAAAAGAGAGGCAGTTTAATGGAATAACTTCACATGCTTTTCATTTACATTATACATGTATAAATACAGAATTGAGGAGCTTATTAAGCCTGAACTTTTGCTATTCTGTAACTAACTGCAAGCTGTACATAATTCAATTTAAACGTAAGGATTTGATTCCGGTGAGTGAGGATTTTGTGGAGGAACTGATGCTGTTGAATGAGTGATTTGTGGGAGAGTGATTGCTTTCCTTATAAAGGTAAGATTTTTCTTTTTTCTTTTTTTTTTCATGATTTTTTTCACTATAATTGTTTTTTATTTTATTTTTAATTGTTTTTGTTCTTAATAATTGTATGAATGTTGTTGTGAGATTTTTTTTTCATATGAGATTAATTTTTAGTTGATTTATTTATAGGATTTTTAAATTTTTAGCAATCGCAACATCATTTTTTTCATATGAATTTTTTTTTCGTTTTATTTATTTGTTGCAAATTTGTTTGAGTTGATTTTCTTCTTCTTTTTTCCAAGCATTTAGAGTATATATTATAGAGTGTGATTTATGTTAATTTAATTATTTTATAATTTTATAAAATGGATTTTTTTAAATGTTTTTAAATAATTACTAACAGAATTACTGATGGTATTTTTCGAGGGATATACCGACGAAATGAAGCGGGTAATTGTTTTTACACGTCTGTTCCATCAGTAAATCCGTCAGTAATAATATATTTTTTATTACCAATTGATTTACCGACGGATAAAAAATTACCGATAAAAGATTCACTAACGAAGCATTTCCGTCGGTAAAACTGTTAATAAACTGTAAAAAAAGAAAAATAAAAGAAAATATGTCAAAAGATTCACCATATATAGCTATTAATTCTACTTGAGAAGACCTGAAACAAGAGAGGATTGAGAGAGTGAGAGTGAGAGTGAGAGTGTGAGAATATAGAAAATTGAGAGAGTGAAGAGAGAAAAATGAACTTCCAGCTGGTTCACTGGGTTTTATACTATGTTTTTACCGATGTAATCACCAACGGACTATTAAATAATATTTTTTTAATTAATTCAACGGTGATTCCCTCGGTAAATTTACCTTGAAATTTTCATTTCACATTAAAATTTTCAAAAAACCCTCTAGATTTTTGGCGGTCCGTCCGTGATTCCATCGGTAAAAATTTATAAACAATACACAGTCAGAAATGCATTAATTTCCTGCTCGTTGGAATTCATAGTCTATCGATAATTCCCTCGGAAAACTGGCAGCACTTTAATTGCCACCGACATGAGAAGGGGAACAATACCCCTTGCCTCTAGAATTCACCAACAATCACAAACTGTCGGTATTTTCCTAGGTGTTCCCCAGGGGAGGGGAATAGTACCAAACAATACCCCTCGCCTTTGAAATACACCGACTGACACAAACTGTCGGTGTTTCCCTCTGTGTTGTGCATAGTAAATGACAGATTGCATTTGCATTCCCTGTCTATCCATCCTACAAGTGCTTGAATTGAAAGTTGCACACATAATACAATAATACCAATTCACATAACAATTATAAAATAAATATTTTTTTTTGTTGAGAATTTCATCGATAACTATATATTACATTATAGTTTGTGGTGTTACAGTACTTTCATGTTTTCATAGCTAGTCAGAATTGTCTTCTTCTTCTTCAATTGACTCGTTGTCAGCTCCAACACAATCTTCTACATTGATATCATCATCTTCATCGATTTGTGCTTGTCCACTGGAGCTCAGAACAACATTTAATTCCTCAACGTCAACGTCAACGTCAACATCAATAAAAATATTATTGAAGACACAAAAATTTAAATTTTCTTCCATGTCAATCGATGTAGAAACTCGATATGGTTCAACCAACTCATTTACTTGAAGGACATCATCTCTGATATTTGAGTAATCGTTCTCATCCTGTACAACCTCGACACGACCCTTGGATTTGGTTTTCAATATGGATAACCAATCAACTCTTGAACGATCATTTCTATAGGAAGAGATGTATGTGCAATAAACTTGTTGGCAATGCTTGGAAAAAACAAAGACATCCTTGACGTTGCAGAGTCTAGCTTTTGACCAAACCATGATGGGAATCTACTCTGATTTCTCTGTTAGTGATGTCATAATAATAACATTTGAATAAAAATACTCTATTCTGCTCGCTATTATATTGCAATTCAATTACCTCTTCTAATTTCCCATAATAGTCAACTTTAAACTTATTAGAAGTCGATCCCTTAACACCAACCCCACTGTTATCTCTTTCTACCCTGCCCATATTCTTCAGTATAAAACATATACCCATTAACAAAATACCCGCTGTAGAACTTCACTTTTCTTTCAGGACCCAGACTTAGTAGAGACAATGTAGCGTTAACATTCTTTCCTATTTTATAAACCTGGTATATCAAGTACAACAATGAATAATGATCGAGAATTCTGTAATGAAATTTAGTATCTTGATATATAATGAGTTTGTGATAATACTTACATGTGTTCTGAATCATGTTGCAAATTGTTCATCTTGTAATTGAAAGTTTTGAGATTCTGTCAACTGTGAGTTATTAGACAGTAAATATTGACGATGTTGCTTACGAGGTATTAAAAAATGTATGAGTTTGTGATATTACAAGAGATAAATAGTCCATTAATAACAAAGTCTAAGTAATATACTTACTGAATAAAAGGTCTTAGTTCATCGTAGTTAAATAACATATAATTATGTGCTTGGTTGAATTCTAGGAGTGGGTCATCTAGGATTGGAGAATACTGACAAGTTCCCACTTGAAGGCACTTCACCACCATCATCATTTCTTGGTAGACGATTGATTATTGTTCTCAAATGAGACTCGAAATAGTATGAGATAAATGTTGAGATCTTCTCAACAATATAAGCCTCACATATCGATGCCTCAACATGCCTTGTTTTTTTACTTTTTTCTTAAGGTTGAACAAATACTTGCATGGAATAAAATGAATATTTTCAATTAAAAAAAACAATGAAAATAATATCGAAGATTACATTACATATGTAATCTCTAACCTCTCGAATGGATACATCCATCTATACTGGACCGGGCCTTCAACTTTTGCCCCATACAGTAAATGTATGGGTAGATGCTCTATGGAGTCAAAAAAAGATGGAGGAAATATCATCTCAAGTTTGCATATTGTCTCGACAATATTCGTTTGAAGGCTCTCAATGTGTGGTGTCTGTGATTTGCTAGAGCATATATCTCTAAAGAAATGACTAATCTCCATGAGTGCATCCCATATCCCCTTTAACAATAAATCACGATAAGCTAATGGAATAAGTGTTTGAATAAACACATGGCAGTCATTGCTCTTCATTCCATACAATCTACAATCCTCCAAATTAACCAACCTTGATATGCTTGAGGCATATCCATTGGGAAAACACAAAGTCTTTAGCCATTAGTACACTAGTATTTGTACATTCTTGTCTAAGACAAAAGTTGTTTTGGGCTTTGCAACCCGTGACCCAACATAAACCAACTCCATATATATATATATATATATATATATATATATATATATATATATATATATATATATATATATATATATATATATATATTATATA
>Ga0307517_10002780_pt1 | contig 27837 bp, 19 predicted proteins | sample 23_EM_MG_FD_194515 | JGI IMG/M metagenome (GOLD analysis project Ga0307517, IMG submission 194515) | Populus trichocarpa ectomycorrhiza microbial communities from riparian zone in the Pacific Northwest, United States - 23_EM | ecosystem: Host-associated > Plants > Roots > Unclassified | place... | reverse complement strand
CAACGGGGGTACGATCAAACTCCTGTATTCCTCGCCCGTTAAGGTCCGCGACATCGTTTTTGGAAAATATCTTTCCATGATGATCTATAGCCTGGTGCTGGTATTGATCACAGGCATTTTCCTGGTGGCAGGCATGCTCCAGATCAGGAACCCCGACGTAAATATGCTGCTGACGGCCGCATTGGGGTTCTATCTTTTGCTATGCACCTATTCCGCCATCGGTCTTTTCATGTCCTGCCTGACCACCTACCAGGTCGTGGCGGCCGTGAGCACCTTTATCATGATCGGCATCCTCAGCTATATCAGCAGGATCTGGCAAGGCATCGATTTTGTAAGGGACCTCACCTATTTCCTTTCTATTTCGGGACGTACGGAGCATTTGCTGTTCGGCCTGATCACGACGAAAGACCTGATCTACTTCCTGGTCATTATTTACATATTCCTGGGGCTGACCATCTACAAAATGAAAGCGGGAAGGGAAGCCAAACCTTTTCTTGTCAAATTCGGGCGATATGCCTTCATCATCGTTTCGGCACTGGCCATCGGGTATCTTTCTTCGCGGCCGGGTCTCATCGGTTACGCGGACGTTACGGTCGCCAAGTCCAGGACCCTGACGGTAGGCGCACAAAAGATCATCAAGGAACTGGGGGATGAGCCGCTGGAAGTCGTTAGCTATAACAATATCCTGGGACGTTATAATTACTTCGGAATGCCGGAAGCTCGTAATCTCGATCTGGCCCGTTGGGAGTCCTATATGCGGTTCAAGTCCGACATTAAATTTTCCTATGTCAATTACTATGACAGCGCTATGGACGATCCGTACATATATAAGCAGTCTCCCGGTAAAACCCTGAAGGAATTGGCCGATGACGTTGCCAGGAACAACTGGAACTCGAAGGTGTCCGCGTTCAAGTCGCCGGAAGAGATGCGTCAGATCATCGACCTGCGGCCGGAGCGCTACCGCTATGTCATGCAACTGAAGTATAAGGGAAAGACGACTTTCTTGCGGGTCTTCGACGATAATACGATTTTTCCCGGTGAGACGGAAGTATCGGCCGCGTTCAAGCGCCTGTTATCGGCCAAAATACCCAGGATCGGCTTCCTGACAGGCGACCTGGAAAGGAATATCAACAAGGCCGGGGAAAGGGAATATAAGCATCTTACCAATCTGCCTTCATTCCGGTATGCGCTGGTGAACCAGGGGTTCGACGTGGATACCGTTAACCTGGCCGTCCAGGATATTCCCGCGAATATCTCCACGCTGGTGATTGCAGATCCTAAAACGGCCCTCAGTGCGGCCAGCATCTCCAAGATCCTTCAATACATCGACCAGGGAGGAAATTTGTTGATAGCCGGCGAGCCTGGTAAGCAGGCTTTGCTGAACCCATTGCTGCAAAAATTAGGCGTTCAATTGATGGAGGGCGCCATCGTGCAGCAGAGCAAGGATTTCTCTCCCGACTTCATATTGCCGGAGATCACCCCGCTGGCGTCGGGTTTCACCAAAGCTCTGGCGAAGAGTTTTAAAGATAGTTTGTCGGTAGTCATGCGCGGGGCGACGGGATTATCTTATTCCGATACCGGCGTATTTAAGATCCAACCCTTATTAATGACTAACTTACAGAAGACCTGGCTTAAAAAGGACAAGCTGGTCGTGGATAGCGCGGATATCGCCTTCGATGCCGCCGGGGGGGACATCAAGAGGTCCGTACCGACGGCGCTGGCGCTGACCCGTCAGATCAATGGTAAGGAGCAGCGCATCGTAGTTACCGGCGATGCCGACTTTATGAGCAACTCCGAGTTGTCGCGGAACAATATGCAATCCGCTAATTTTTCCTTTAATACTGCCTTATTCAGCTGGATGAGCTACGGGGAATTCCCCATCGATAGCAGCCGGCCGGATGCATTGGATAAAAGGGTAAAAGTCACTACCGACCAGGTAGCGGCCTTCAAGATCGCATTCGTCTGGGTATTGCCTGCACTGTTGCTCGCGGCCGGGACGGTCTTATTGATCAGGCGTAAAAGAAAATAGCTATGTTATTTACAACCGATAAGCAGACGCTCGATGACCTGAATATTTTCGGCCGGCATGGGGGAGATTCGGTGTACAATATCTTCAATCGTACGACCACAAGGGGTGGGGCTATGCTGCTGGAAGAGATGTTCCTTTATCCTTTGTCGGATGAGCAGTCCATCAATCGCCGTATCGGCATCATCCGAACCTTCGCCGGCGCAGGCACCCTCTTTCCCTTTAAGAGCATGCTCTTCGACGCGGCCGAGCCTTACCTGGACAATACGGATGAAAGGACGAAATTATCGACGGAAGCGGTTTCGATCACGAAGAAGCTGAGCAATATGATCGCCGTGGATGTCCAGACGGTGGTCATTTATAAAGGAGTAGCCGCCCTGGTGGAACTGTTAAAGGGAGCCCATGATTTCATTAAAGGAGTGGATGGGGGAGAACATTACCGCGCTGATAAGGAAGCCATCAGCCTCCTTCTCTCCGACCCTGCATTTGCTCCCGTCCTGCAGGAAGATAGCAAGGGAAAACTGTCCCATGCTGCGGCAGCGGAATACGATGTGCTCTTCCGTTTCCGTCACCGGGACAGTATACGACGTCTCCTGCGTTATATTTACCTGCTGGACGTTTACCTGACCGTCGGGAAGGTGGCAGTGGAAAGAAAATACAGTTTCCCCCTGGCTTTGCCCGGGGATCGTCACCTGTTGACGATCGAAGGCGTGTTTCATCCGCAGGTAAAGAATGCGGTACCGAACTCGCTGCAGATCACACCCGATAGCAATCTGATCTTCCTTACGGGCGCCAATATGGCGGGGAAGTCTACCTTCATGAAGTCCCTGAGTATCGCATTGTTCCTGGCGCAAATGGGTTTCCCGGTGCCGGCTGCGCGGATGGAGTTTTCCGTACTGGATGGCATCTATACGACGATCAACCTGCCGGATAACCTGGGTATGGGAGCCAGCCATTTCTACGCGGAAGTATTGCGGGTAAAAAAAATGGCGCAGGAATTGAGCCAAGGGAAGAACCTCTTCATTGTCTTTGACGAGCTGTTCAGGGGAACGAATGTGAAGGATGCCTACGAGGCCACGATTGCCATTACTTCCGCCTTTGCTCAAAAAAGGAACAGCCTGTTCGTCATCTCCACCCATATCATAGAGGCTGGGGATGTTTTAAAGGAGCGATGGAGCAATATCAGTTTTCAATACCTGCCGACGCGCATGAATGGAAATACACCGGTGTACACTTACACGCTGGAAACCGGCATCACGGCCGACCGGCACGGAATGATCATTATCACCAACGAGGGGATCCTCGAACTATTGAAGAGAGGTAAGTTGGAGATGCTGGAAAGAGACAAGGCCCAAATCCATAAACTGAAAGCAGTATGAGTTTTATAGCGGACAAACAAACCCTGGAAGACCTGAACCTGTTGGGCAAGTACCGGCCGAATTCCATTTTTGGCCTTTTCAATCAGACGAAGACCCATGGTGGAGGCAGATTGCTGGAAGGGATGTTCCAGGAACCCTTGACCGACCCGGACAGGATCAATGCGCGCAGAAAGACCTTTCAATATTTCCAGGACAAAAGGCTGAAATTCCCTTTCTCCACCGATGCTATCGGTCTCATGGAGAACTATATCAGTATGGGCGCGCGGAGCCATTTCTTCCTGACGGCGGCAGGCATCCTGCAAAAGAAGTTGTTGAGCACGTTTGTCCGGGACGAAAGGTATGGTATGATCTATTCCGGTCTGCTGGCCACGATACAGACCCTGCATGCTTTACGCAGCTTCATCCGGCAATTGGAAAGTGAAGGGGATAGCCCCTACCAGGAAAGGGTCCGGGCGTTGAAAGACTTCTTTGCGGACCGCCGCCTGGATTGGCTTTCCGCCGCGGCCAGGACGGAGAGCCTGCCGATCCTGCAAGTGGCGAAATACGATCATTTATTAAAGCATACTTTCAGTAAAGAGATGGAAGGGGTCATGGAGGCCATTTATGAACTGGACCTTTACATCGCCGTCACGGATGTGGCGAGGTCCAGGAATTTTTCCTATGCCCTGGCCCTTCCCAAAGGGCGCAATCTTTTCAAAGCCATTGACCTGCGGCATCCCGGGCTGGACAAGGCCGTGGGCAATCCCCTGTCCCTTCATGGCGACAGTAATGTCGTTTTTTTGACGGGGGCGAATATGGCGGGTAAATCCACCTTCATGAAATCCTTCGGCATATCCCTGTACCTGGGGCATATGGGGTTCCCCGTGGCGGCGAAAAAAATGGAATTCTCCGTCAGGGACGGCCTTTATTCTTCCATCAACGTCCCGGATAACCTTAGCCTGGGACTGAGCCATTTTTATGCCGAAGTGCTTCGCGTAAAGACGGTAGCGGAAGAAGTGAGCAGCGGTAAGGACCTAGTGGTCATCTTCGACGAACTCTTCAAAGGCACCAATGTAAAGGATGCGTATGATGCTACGCTGGCCGTTACCGAAGCCTTCTCCGAATACAGGAATTGTTTCTTTATTATCTCCACGCATATCATCGAAGTGGGAGATGCCTTGCGCCAGCGCCGCGACAACCTGCAATTCTCCTATCTGCCGACGATCATGGAAGGTACGATACCCCGATATCCTTACCGGTTGGAAGAAGGCATCACCAACGACCGGCATGGCATGATGATCATCGCGAATGAAAAGATATTGGAGATCATCCTATCCTGACGATTACGCGTTCCTGTTGATGCAATTCAAGTCTTCGAAGGCGACTTCGAGACGTTTGCTAAAGCTCTCTTCCGCCTTGCGGAGCCATACACGGGGATCGTAATGTTTCTTATTGGGCTTGGCCGGTCCTTCGGGGTTGCCGAGCTGGCCCTGGAGATAGCCTTCGTTCTTCTTATAAAAGCCCAGGATGCCATCCCAGAAGGCCCATTGCAGGTCCGTGTCGATATTCATCTTGATGGCGCCGTAGCCGATGGCTTCACGGATCTGGTGCTGGGGGCTGCCGCTGCCGCCATGGAATACGAAGTAGACGGGTTTGGGTCCTGTCTTTAATTTTTGCTCGATATAGTCCTGGCTGTTCTTTAAAATGATGGGGCGCAGCTCCACATTGCCGGGGCTGTATACGCCGTGCACGTTACCGAAGGCGGCGGCCACACTGAAAAGCTTGCCCACCTTGCTCAATTCCGTATAGGAATAGGCGACATCTTCCGGCTGGGTATATAATTTATGATTTTCTATGCCGCTGTTGTCTACGCCGTCCTCTTCGCCGCCGGTGACCCCCAGCTCGATCTCGATGCCCATTCCCAGGGGCTGCATGCGTTTGAAGAATTCGACGGAGGTATGGATATTCTCCTCGAGGGGCTCCTCGGAAAGGTCCAGCATATGCGAGCTGAAAAGGGGTTGCTTCTTTTCCTTGAAGAATTGTTCGCCGGCGTCTATCAGTCCGCTCACCCAGGGAAGCCATTTTTTGGCCGCGTGATCGGTGTGCAATACGACGGGAACGCCATAGTATTTCGCGACGTTATGGATATGCAGGGCCCCGGAGACACCCCCGGAAATATTGCCTTGCAGCTGATCGTTGGGCATCCCTTTACCGGCGATGAACTGTGCGCCGCCGTTGGAGAACTGGATGATGACGGGAGAGTTCACTTTCGCTGCCGTTTCCAATACGGCATTGATCGTATTGGTGCCAATGGTATTCACCGCCGGAAGGGCGAACTGCTGATCTTTGGCATCTTTGTACAGGGCTTCTAATTCTTCACCGAATAGTACGCCGGCTTTGTATTTTTTCATCTTTAATGACCTTTTTTAGAACTTTTTAATAATGAATGCACAAAACATTGGAAAATCGTTAAATAGCAAGCGTCGTTCGATAAATGTGCCGCGAATATACGTTTTGTCCCTTAATCCCCGAATTTTCCCAGGTTTTTCTGGATCAGGGCCAGGTTCTTCTGGAGGGTCTGTTTCAGCTGCCTTTTGACCAGCTGACCCATGGAGCTGCATTTGAGGAAGGCGGGGTTAGAAAAATGATCAGAGAGGCCTGCCTTCAGCTGCAGCAGCTTAGCGGGCGTGGAGATATGGTCCTTCGACATGATATTCAGCAATTCCATCAGGCGGAAACGGGAGCTGGCTACCCGGAAGGCCATCATTGTCCTTTCTTCCGTCTGGTATTGTTCGATGGACTCCTGGTTCAGGTGTCGCAGGGAGAGGTCGACGAAGGGGTTGTTCTCCTTGAAGAATTGGGGAATATAGAGGTTCTTGCGCCCTTCGTACGATTGCTGGTCGAAATCGATGGCGCGGATGCGATACTGGTAATCTTCGATATCGGGCGTGATATTGACGACGAAATTATAGGAGCGCATATCTCCCAGGAGGCGGACGAAGCAACGCTCGTTGAATTTTACGAATTCTTTGGCCAGGCGGATCTTGTTGGTGAGGGCGTCATCCAGGTAGGTCTGAATGAAGAGGTCGCCGGGGATCCCGGGGATATGCTCTTCGACGAGACTATCCTGGTGCGTGAAAAAAGTGATACGGTTGGGCGAGAGGAGGTGTTCCAGTTCCAGGCCATAGATCCGGGAGGCGTCCGCCTGCTTGATATAGTAATGGTCATAATTGTCGTTGAACTTATTGACGATGCGGATGCGAAAGGGATTGGAATTGGCAAAGCTGCAAAAGTCGATACGCGCTACGTCGAGATGCTTGCTGTAGCTGAGGTCTCCTTCCGTCTTGAGGATGGCGTACATTTTTACGAGCCCTTCGCGGATAAAATCCCAGTGCCGCATGTCATAGAGGGCCGTTTCCCATAAAGTGTCCTGTCCGTGCTTGTCCTTCAGGGGAACGGAATAGGTGATATGGGAGAGGAGATCCTTGTAGGATACGGGCTGCCTGACTTCCCTGCCATGGTGCTTGAGGTAGTTGCGGAGGGGAGGGGTAACGGGGAAAATGGGTTTTTTCCGGGAAGGTTTATTCGGTTCATCCGAAAAAGGAAGGGACGCGCTGAAATGCATGTACCGTTTGTTTTATCAAAGATCGGGTTTTCAGCGTATAGAGCTCTTCTTCGTTTTAAATACCGGTATCCCTTTTCCCATTGGCTTTTTCAAAGAGGGAAGACAGACCTTGTACCAGGGAAGGGATCGATGCGATCAGCCCGGCGATCTTTTGGAAGAGTGCTTCCTGTGTGAAGAAGACGAAGAGACCCCCGGCGGCTACCAGGATCAGCAGGAGGGTTTTGAAACTTTGCCAGGACCCTTGTTTCTGGGCGCGCTGCATGAACTGGAGGACCTCCTCGTCGCCTTTGCCGGGCTGGTACCGGTTGAACAAGTCCTTGCTGAGGATATAGTTATGGAAGCTCCGGGTCATGATATGCAGGCTCGCATCCTTCTGATCGACGATGAGGATGCCCTTGTGCAGGAGTTTGTACAGGAGTGCGCCCGCTTTGTAATTGGTGAAGCCGTCCAGCGCAAAATCATATAAAATGAATTTTTCAGCGGCAGGAAGGTCATTCCAGATCTTCTCGTAATAGTTCCCGAATTTCTCCTGGATATAGAGCAGGCCTTCTTTTCTTTCCGGCGCCTGTCCCAGGAACAGCCGTTCATACCGTTGGACTTTTTTGATGAAGGATGCGTATTCGCTGTCAGCCCTTTTCCGGTATTTCCCCAACAGATCGATCAGGAATATATGCCGGGACAGGGAACGGGTCAGTACATAGGCGACGAGAAGGATCAGCAACAATCCCAGGATCGACAGCACGATGCCCGGCATACCCATGGAGCCTGTCTGGCGCAGGATCATTCCCAGCGCGGAGCCGTTCACGGAAGACGATACCGGCAGGCGCATGTTCCGCGTGTCCGCCCTGTCCGAATAATTCTTGTAAAACAGCCGCAGCCGGGCCTTTCCATGTTCTCCCGAAGTATAGAAATACCAGGAGCTGTCGCCGGCCATTTCCTTTTCTCCCGGCGGTTCCAGGCTGATGCTATCGGGCGCGAACAGGAATTCGTGCAGGTCCATATAGCCGCTGAAGATATGATAGGAGAGGACGGGGTCCGGCGGCTGGTCGATGAACAGGGTATCGGGGAAATAAATTCCGTTTTGAAATTTTGCCGCTGCAATGAAGGGACTGTCCGCTTTGTCGAAGCGATAATCAGGCATCCTTTTGTTGACATAGGATCTCCGGTGATTGATGGCCCTCGCCATATTCAATTTCTCCATTTTGCACTGACTGTCGCTCTCTTCTTTGTAAAAGAGAGAAAAGAGGCTGGCCGCGGGCACCAGGCTGATGAGGAGGATCCCCGTCAGGATCGCGCCAACATAGCGGCGCATCAATCGGGGTCCTTCCGGAGGGGCTTTTTTCTTTATAGTTCGGAAAGAAAGGACGATGAATGTTATCCAAAGGGCCAGTACGAACAGGATCAATATTTTTTCGCCGCCGTCGAACCCGTCGGTGAACACGTATACCAGCAACAGGAAGAGCACAAGACCGAGAGGGACCAGGGCCGGCAGGTGAAGACGGCAGGAATGTCCGTCTTCCAGGGAATAATATTTTTCGCGGATGACATAATAGTGGATCGCCACCACGAAGGGGAAAGAGAGGGCAAGGATGAACAGGGAGGGTTCGAGGCTGGTCAGGAACACCTCGATGAGGATCCAGGACAGGCAGTAAAGACCGAAGAGCCTGCACATCCAGGTGAACAGGTGCTGATAGTAATAGAACTTACCGGGCTCGGGGCGAAGCCACCGGAAATTTACCGGCCGGATGTTCAGCAGACTGGGTTTCTTCTTCGACCATTCGTTGAAAAAAGCGGTGAGGGCGATGAGCGCCAGGATGCAGGCCATGGAGAGGCAGCAAAGGCTCAATGCATGGAACTGGAAAGCGTCGTTGATGGATACGTTATAGCTTACGATAAGGGTATAAGGCAGGCTGGCCAGGGGCCGGGTCAGGAGGGCGACCTCTCTTCCCCCGAGGTTAAGTCTCCTGAAATATCGTTTGTAGCGGTATTGGAGGCATTGCCGGAGGTCCGTGTTATCCCCTGCGTCCGTCAGTATGTTCGACAGGAGGCTTCTGCCGGACTTGGAATCGAAAAGAATATCTCCTTCACTGTTGACGATGCTGAAAGCATAGCCGGGCGGCAGGATAGAATGACAGACCGAATACATTTCGGAAGAGATGCCCAGCATGGCGGGGGGATGGGTGTTATCCCCCGGGGAATGGCGGACCAGGGATGAATAATTACTTTTTATGACGACATTGATATTGTATTCGCCGGTGACCCTGGAAAGGGTGGGTTGAATAGAAAAAGAATGGCTGTTGTCGAAAGGAGGAGGCAGGGAAAGAAGTTCGTTGTTAAGCACGTCCCGGAAATATTGACGATCTCCCACCGCCAGCCGGCGCGATCGCCAGAGGATCTTTTCGAAGGTCCAGCGGGCGGCCCAATTCCCCTCTTTGTCGATCCAATACACATTATCCATCTGCGGGTATACGGCCGGGTGGAAAAAATAATTCAGGGCGTTGTTGGAGGAAGTATCCGTGCTGGAGTCCAGGGATTGCAGCAATGCCTTCGGGTTGCCGGCGGGCAGGAGCCGGGCCTGGTACCGGCGCAGCGAGTCGGCCGTCCGTATATTGGAATGATCTCCCAATAGCCGTTGCAGCGAATCGGCATCCGTAAGATGAAGGGCTGCATAAAGGGTATCGTATTGATCCAGCTGCCGGCACATGCCCTCTATTTCACGGAAGAAGCTGTTCTGCACCTGGCCGGAGAGATTGTCAAGATGCTTTTCATCGTTGCGGGACTGCGAGCGGAAAAGGAAGAAGAGGGAAAACAGGAAGAAGACCACGAAGGCGGCGAGGAAATACGTGATGATGATCAGGCGGATATCCAGGCTGGTGATCCTTTCCAGGGGGCCGATGATATATATTTTCAAAAGCGGCAGGATCAGCAGCAGCAACAGCAGGAGAATGCCACCGGCCGTGAGCAGGGAGAGCGGTACGGATTCCGAACCGTCCCTGTAATGATCGAGACTGATCAGGCCGGCAAGGATCACACGGTTCCTGCATACCTGGACAGGGTAAAGGAATAATTTATAAGGATTGCCTTCGACCTTTACGTCATGGATATTCAGCAGGCTGAATCCGTCGGTCTTTTTCAGCAGCGAATCCGTATTGACCAGGTAGTCCAGGGACAGCCGTCCGGAATTGAAAATGATCTTTCCGGGATGATGGTCCAGGATAAGAAGGTAGTCATCGAAAATATCACGGTAAGTGGATACGATCGGCGTCAGGACGGTGTCTACTTTTTTGGACAGGACGGCAATGGGACTGGCGCTATCCGATCCGTAGTACAGCTGGTAGTTGAACTCCCATGCCTGTGTCAGCGCCTGTTGCCCGAATGACATTTCTCCCACCCGCAGGGAGTCCGTCTTTTTCAGGGTCTTGATGCCGGGTAGCTCCTGGTAGGTGAAATACCGGCGGAGCAGGAGATTGTTCTTCAGCGAATCGGCAGGGTTCTTATTGATGGAGTTCTGGATAGCCTGGATATAGACCATATTACGCTCCCGGAAGGCCTTTTCTATCTGACCCAGCTCCAGGAAAGCCCTGCGATGGAAATCGGTACGCTGACCGGGAATATACTTCAGCAGGTAGAGGGAAAGGAAGACGGCCAGCAGGGTCAGCATGAATAGCAGGCTGATCGTTCTACGCAGGGAAGAGTTCTTGTTCTGGCGGCCGCTCATATTGATAAGAGTTGGATCCCCGGGGGGATAACTCTTAATAGACGTGATCAGCGGGGCGCGGGGTAACAGGATGCCTGGATCTTCTCCCGCAGCTGGCGGAAATAAGCCGGCGCTTCCAGCAGGCGGCTACCGTACCAGCTGAACAATTCCCCATCCACCAGCTCGATATGGGCGCCGGGGAGGGTCTCCCTGATCTCCGCGATATGCCGCTCTTTGAAGGGGAAGGGTTCCGAGGAAAGGAGCAGGACTTCGCAGCCTGCCGCCGCCAGTTCGTGGAGCTCTACGGCAGGGTAGCGGGTAGAAGTCCGGAAAAGGTTCGTAAGGCCGCAGCGTTCCATCATATCGCTGATAAAGGTGTCTCCGCCTGCCGCCATCCAGGGCTTTCGCCAGATGAAATAGGCGGTGCGGGGGGCAGTGGTGGGTACCGGGCCAGGTTTCCCTATGGCGACAAAGCGCCTGTCGATCTCTTCCGAGAGGGCTGCGGCTTGCTGTTGTTTGCCCGTGAGGGCGCCGACGGAGCCGATCATCCGCAAGGCATCATCCAGCGTGGAGATATCGCTGATCCAAAGAGGATAGTGGCGGGCCAGCTCTTCGATCTGTTCCCTATCGTTCTCTTCCTTATTGGCGAGGATCAGGTCTGGCCGGAGAGCCCTGACGGCTTCATAATGGATATCTTTCGTTCCGCCGACCCTGGGCTTGTTACGGAACCAGGCAGTGGGGTGAACACAGAATTTGGTGATGCCGGCCACCTCTTCTTCCAGGCCGAGGGTGTATAATAATTCCGTTTGGGAAGGTACCAGCGAGATGATCCGCCGGGGAAGGGAAGGCAATGAGATGGTTCTGCCCAATTGGTCAGTAAAAGAAGGCATGCGTGAAAATTGCGTTGCTGCAAGATAAAGAGAGGGAGAGGGAAAAACAAAAGGTCTTTCCATGATGACCTCCTGCTAAATTCGCGCACTAATCAGAGTTTAGCAGGAGGGTACCGGAAATTAAAGCAGAGAGGTTGTTCACACTAGGATTGGACTGCTTTAGCTTGGTTTTTCTTCGGACGTTGGATCTCGGAATAAGTTTTTTAATTGGATATTGGTCGTTGGTCTTTCAAGGATCAGGTCTTGGTTCTTCTACGGAATTGGATCGGGTCTTTGGTTTTTCGGTTTTTCAGGATTGGTGTTGGTTCAGCTTAGGATTTCAGGATCAATTAGAAAAAATAGAAGTTGACTGATACTGGATTTTTGGAATTTCTTGGATAGTTGGGTTTAGGTTTTTCCGGGATATCAGATATTGGTTTGATTTTTCAGGATAATGGCTTTGATTGATTAGCTATCAATCAACTTCTAAATCAAAAATACTTTGTTAAAATTGGAAAGGCAATAGAGGTTTTGCTCTATTTTTTTGTCACAGCTTTTACTAACGTCTTCGTAATCATTACATAATGCAATAGTAAAATTTCCTTCCCCTTATCGTAAGACTACGATGCTTTCATTGAGGATCAATTACTTAGGGCTTGAATGACGTCATATTTGGTGACGATATGGTAGTTCCCGCTATCGTCCTTGGCCAGCACAGCGCCATTCTCCCGGGTGATCAGGTTGCTCAGTCTTTCCAAAGGAGTATCAAAAGCCACGACGGGATAGGCCTTTTCCAGCACTTCTCCGATCTGTTTGTTCTTGATATCCTGGCCATTGTTCATCATCCTGGCAAAGAGGCCGCTTTCACTGATGGCTCCCAGCACTTCCCCGTCCCTCATGACGGGAAGGTTCTCCACATTGTATTTCTGCATCAGCTCGAATGCCGCCGTCACCGTCTGCCCGGGGTCCACGCTTATCAGCCTTTTGGCGCCCCGCCCGCTGACGATGTCCTTGAAGGTCTTGACGTCCAGGAATCCCCGTTCCATCATCCACTGGTCGTTATAGACCTTCCCGACATAGCGGCTGCCATGGTCGTGCAGGATCACCACGACGAGGTCATCCTTCTTCAGCAGGTCTTTCAGCTGCAGCATGCCCTGAACGGCGGTGCCGGCGCTGTACCCGCAGAAAAGGCCTTCTTCCTTGGCGATGCGGCGGGCCATGACGGCTGCGTCCTTATCCGTTACCTGTTCGAAAACGTCCACTACCTTCATATCATAGTTCTGGGGAACGAAATCTTCCCCGATACCTTCGCTGATATAAGGATGCACTTCTCCCATATCGACTTCGCCCGTCCGGAAATACTTGGTCAGCAGGGAGCCGAAGGGGTCCATGGCCCAGACCTGGATCGCGGGGTTCTTTTCTTTCAGGAACATGGCAGTCCCGGTGACCGTTCCGCCCGTACCGGTGGCTACGACCAGGTGGGTGACCTTTCCGTCCGTCTGTTCCCAGATCTCGGGCCCGGTGCCTTCATAATGGGCCAGGCGATTGGCCAGGTTGTCATATTGATTGCTATGGAAGGAGTTGGGGATCTCCTTTGCCAGGCGCCGGGCGATGGAATAATAGGAGCGGGGGTCGTCGGGCTCCACGTTCGTAGGGCAGACGATCACTTCCGCGCCCAGGGCCTTGAGGATATCGATCTTTTCCTTGGATTGTTTGTCGGTGGTGGTGAAAATACATTTATAACCTTTTACGACGGCGGCAAGGGCAAGGCCCATGCCTGTATTGCCGGAGGTACATTCGATAATCGTGCCGCCGGGCTTTAATTTGCCTTCCTGCTCGGCCACTTCCACCATTTTCAGGGCCATGCGGTCCTTGATGGAATTACCCGGATTAAAATACTCTACTTTTGCCAGAACGGTGCAGGGAAGGTCTTTTGCAATCTTATTCAGGCGGATGAGCGGTGTATTGCCGATCGTCTCCAGGATGTTGTTCTTTATGTCCATAAGTGTAAATTCAGACTGCAAGCTACAAAAAACCCCGGAAGCCACCTGCCATCGGGCAGTTGTTGATAAATCAAAATTTTTTCTTTCCCTGCAACCTTTACATTTGCTCCCCGCTTATTGAAAATCTATGGAACCGATCTATATACAAAAGATAGGAGAGAAGACAGGCATCAGCCTCCGCCAGATCAACAATGTACACGACCTCCACAGTGAAGGGGCCACGATCCCGTTCATGGCCCGTTACCGCAAGGAGGTGACAGGGAACCTGGATGAAGTGCAGATCGGCGATATCGTCGAGCAGATCAAATATTTCTCGGAGCTGGACAAGCGGAAGGAGACGGTCCTGAAGACCATCGAAGGGCTGGGCAAGCTGACGCCCGAACTAAAGGGACGCATCGAAAATTGCTACGATGCGACGGAACTGGAAGACATCTACCTGCCTTATAAGCCTAAGCGCAAGACCCGGGCGACGACCGCCATCGAAAAAGGACTGGAGCCCCTGGCCAGGCTTATCTTCGAACAGGGCGCGGAAGACCCCGCGACAGCAGCGGCCAGGTTCGTGAATGAACAGGTAAAGGACGGTAAGGAGGCGTTGCAGGGAGCGCGCGATATCATCGCCGAATGGATCTCCGAGCATGAACAGGCCAGGAATAAGGTGAGGCAGCTGTTCACGGAAGGGGCTGTCCTCAGCTCGAAGGTGCTGACCAGCAAAAAGGACGAAGAAGAGGCGCAGAAATACCGGGATTATTTTGAATTCAGCGAACCCCTGGCCAATTGTCCTTCTCACCGGGTGTTGGCCATCCGCAGGGGAGAGAAAGAGGGATTCCTGATCATGGACATTCATATCGACAAAGTATCTGCGGTGGATGGCCTGGAAAGGATCTTTATCAAGGCCTCCAACCCGAATGCCGCGGAAGTAAAGAAAGCGTCGGAAGACAGCTTCGAACGGCTGCTGAAACCTTCCATCGAAAATGAGTTCCGCCTTGTCGGCAAGAACAGAGCAGATGAGGAGGCGATCCGTGTATTCGCCGAGAACCTGCGTCAGCTGTTACTGGCTTCGCCGTTGGGGTCTAAAAGGGTGCTGGCCCTGGATCCCGGGTTTCGTACGGGATGTAAAGTGGTCTGCCTGGATGCCCAGGGGAACTTCCTGCATAACAGCACCATCTACCCTCATCCCCCGCAGAACGAATGGCAGGAGAGCGTAGCGGCGTTGAAGAAGCTTGTTGAGCAGTATGATATAGAAGCGGTGGGCGTAGGCAATGGAACGGCAGGGAGAGAGACGGAGCAATTGGTGCGGGGGATCGACTTTGGTAAAAAGGTCGCTGTCTTCATGGTCAATGAGAGCGGGGCTTCGATCTATTCTGCCTCGGAAGTGGCGAGAGAAGAATTCCCGGATCAGGATATCACGGTGCGGGGTGCGGTGAGCATCGGCCGCCGTTTGCTGGATCCCCTGAGCGAACTGGTGAAGATCGACCCGAAATCCATCGGCGTGGGACAATACCAGCATGATGTGAACCAGAACAAACTGAAAGAGGAGCTGGACCGGGTCGTGGAAAGCTGTGTGAACCATGTGGGCGTGGACCTGAATACGGCCAGCAAACATCTGCTCACCTATGTTTCGGGTCTGAGCGCGGGGCTTGCCAAAAATATCGTGGAATACCGCGCGAAGAACGGCGCTTTCCGGACCCGTGAAGAATTGAAGAAAGTGAGCCTGATGGGGCCCAAGACCTTCGAACAATGCGCGGGGTTCCTGCGGATCAGGGATGCCGGGAACCCGCTCGACAACAGCGCCGTACACCCGGAGACCTATTATGTGGTCGAAACCATGGCGAAAGACCTGAGCTGTTCCGTTGCGGACCTCGTCGGCAAGAGCGACCTGGGTAAGAGGATCACGAAGTCGAAATATGTCTCGGAGACGGTGGGAGAGTTCACGCTCAACGATATCCTGAAAGAGCTGGAGAAGCCGGGAAGGGACCCGCGCAGCCAGATCGAAGAATTCCGTTTCGAAGAGACCATCAAGACCATGGAGGACCTTAAGCAGGGGATGACGGTGCCGGGCATCGTCACCAATATCACCAATTTCGGAGCCTTTGTCGATATCGGGGTCAAGCAGGACGGGCTCGTGCATATCTCTCAGCTCAGCAATACGTATATATCGGACCCTAACCAGGCGGTAAAATTGCAGCAGCAGGTCATGGTCACGGTGATGGAAGTGGATGTGGCCCGCAAACGGATCTCCCTGTCGATGAAAGGGAATGCGGGAAGCGCCGGGCAAGCAGGATCGGGAAAGAGCGGAGCTGCGGGATCTTCCAGGCAGGGCGGTGGGTCGCCCGGGGCCGGCCGGGGAAATAAGCCAGGCGGCGGGCATACGGGAGGCAAGGCTGCTGGATCCGATAAGAAGGCTGCCCCCATCGATCCTTTCCAGGCCAAGCTGATGGAGCTGAAGAAGAAGTTCAAGGAGTGAGTTTCGGGTATTAAGCGTTAGGCTTGGCTTCCCCGTTGCTTCTTCCGTTGCAGGTACAGATCCAGCAATACCAGTCCAAGTACGGTATTCACCATAAGGAAGATATTCATGGACGTGCCGCTCAACAGCTTGCTCCAGTTCAGTTTCTCTACATTGGCATTGTATTGAGACAGCAGGTTCGAAGTAGAGCCGCCACCTGTGCCGGCCCAGTTCATCTGTCCCAGTAAATAGACCAGGAACCCGACGATCATGACAAGGAAGAAAGCGCCGATGCCCCGGATAATATTCTTGTTGATATAGCTGTTAGTAGCCGGGGCTACCTGAAAACGGGCGATATCTTCCATGACGTTCTTAGTGAATCGCAAAGAAGGGGCTTCCAGCTCCGAGGCATTGATCGCTTCGTGCATTTCCAGCAGCTCCCGATATTTTATCTGCCATTCGCGGTTGTCCGCTATCAGCTGTCCGATCAGGGACCGCTCGTCCGTACTGCTGAGTCCGTCGATATAATCCCACAAGCGCTCTTCCATCTGTTGTTGTCTGTCCATAAGACCTCCTTTAATTAAATCATTCGTTAATCACCTTGCAGTTCTCTCACTTCGTGACTGAAATTCTTCTCCATCTTGGTTTTCAGGCGCTGCCTTGCCCGGTGCAGCTTGACTTTTACGGTATTGGGGTCCAGGCCCATGACCCTTCCTATTTCTTCCAGGGATTGCTCCGCCTTATAGAACAGGGTGATCACCTGGGCATCATCGGGGCTGAGCAGCCGGATCGCCTCGTTCACCATGGCATACCTGGATTTCAGTTCTACCTGGTTGGCGCGGAAACCGGAATCCTGGTTCTCCGCCTGTATGAAGACCCTTTCATTGTCCAGGGACAGGGTGTCCAGCTTCTTTTTGCGCAGGAAGGTAAGACAGCTCGTCCGTACGATCGTATACAGCCAGGTACTGAACTTCGATTCTCCCCTGAAATCGGCCAGGGAACGATAAGCTTTTACGAAAATGTCCTGGGAGATCTCTTCTGCATCCTCCCTGTTGTCAGTGAAACGCAGCACCAGGGTAAAAACATAGTCCCTGTAGCGTTCCACCAATTGTGCAAACACAGCCTGTTCTCCGGCAAGAACCTTGCTAATGATCTCTATATCAGTGAGTACCATATGCGCCACGATAATAAGACTATTGCCCGCGTGGGGAGGTTACATAGTAAGGTACATTTTTCGAAGGAGATTCTTTTCCGGAAAAAATTATAAAAAGCTGTAACCTGTCCGGACCGGGGCTGGTCATAGGTGCATCATTTAACAGTAAAATCAATAGTTATGCACGGAGAAGAAGTAATTATCCCGGTCACCATGTTCGCAGGAGGCTTTGCCATGGTCTTCGGGATCGTCTACCTGAGAACACGCCAGAATATGGCCATGATCGATAAGGGGATGAATCCCAAATTGAAATACAATCGCCCTATGCCCTATCTAAACCTGAAATGGGGACTGTTGCTGGTAGGCGCGGGTCTTGGGTTGTTCACGGCTTATTTGATGGACATTTTCGTCTTTACCGGGATTGGCGATGAATTTGAACAGATCAATCACCATGGCCGATACCATTCGGATGCCAATGCGCCCATTTATTTCGCCCTGATAGCCATCGGCGGGGGCCTGGGCCTGATCGGTTCCTACCGCATCGAGAAAAAGGAATTACTCGATAAGGGACACTATAATAAGGAAGAGCAATAAAAGAAAGCGAACCGGGCGGAAAAACAGGTAGCCGCCGGAACCTAAACCCTGCTATTTTATTTAAAGGACCCTCCGGGGTCCTTTTTTGTTTGTTAGCCGGACAGCTTACTTGCTTCCCACTACGGAGAGGGCCTTGCTCACGACGGGATCGTAGGCATTGCTCACTTCAAAGTAGCCCTCGGTGCGCCAGATCTGCCGGGCCAGCATGGCCCTGATGCGATGTTGCAGGATCTGCTTGTCCTTGGCCGGGATCGAGCGCATATCGATCGTATCTTTCGCGGTATAGGCCACCAGGCTGTTCCAGACCTTCTCGTCATCCTGGAAGCCGGCTACGAAGTCGGCGGGACTCTTAAAGGAGCGGAAAGCGGGCAGGTGCTGGGTATAATAGGTATAAATGAAACGATTGAGCGATCCGTCCACATAGAGGGACGTGATATTCCTGGCCAGGGTGCTGGTATCGAAGCCTACGAAAATATCCGGCGTGATGCCGCCGCCGCCATAAACGGTGCGTTTATCCTTCCCCAGGGTCTTATAAGCGAGCCCGGGATGATTGGCCGAAGTATCTCCGTGAAGGACTTCTCCGTCATGGAAACGTTTCAGCACTTCGTCGTTATAGTCCTCATGCCCTTTGTTATAGGGTTTCTGGATGCTGCGACCGGTGGGAGTGTAATATCTCGCTACAGTGAGCCGCAGGGCGGAACCGTCGCTGAGAGGGTATTGTTCCTGTACGAGGCCCTTGCCGAAAGACCTTCTTCCAATGATCGTTCCACGGTCCCAGTCCTGTACGGCCCCTGTCAGGATCTCGCTGGCCGAAGCCGTGCCTTCGTCGGTCAGGATCGCCAGGGCGCCTTTTTCGAAGAGGCCATCCCTGCGGCAACGGTATTCCACTTTGGGGGATTTGGTTCCCTGTGTATAGACGATCAGCTTATCGCCGTCCAGGAAGTCATCGGCTATTTCGATGGCCTCCTGTAAGATACCACCGCCATTGCCACGGAGGTCCAGGATGAGCTTTTGCAGCCCTGCCGTCTCCTGCAGCTTCATCAGGGCCCTTGCGAACTCCCCATGCGTGGTCTCGGAGAACTTATTGATACGGATATAGCCCGTCTCCTTATTGATCATATAAGCAACATCTACGGAAGGCAGGGGGATCGTACCACGCGCGACGGTGAATTGCATCGGCTTACCCTCCCGCAGCAGCGTTATGGCCACTTTACTGCCACCGGGACCTCTCAGTAATTTCCGGATCCTGTCCGTATTAATGCGGTTGCCGGCGACGACGGAATCGTCCACTTTTATGAACTTATCGCCGATCTGCAGGCCTGCCTTGTCGCTGGGCCCGCCCGTCAGGACGCTTACCACATTCACGGTATCGTCGAAGATCTGGAACTCTACTCCCACGCCTTCGAAATTGCCCTGGAGGTCTTCATTCACCTCGGTGAGATCGACGGCGGGGATGTAAATAGAGTGGGGGTCCAGGTGGGTCAACATCCCCTGGATGGCGTCATCGCCCAGGCTATCCATTGCCACATGGTCGACATATTTCAAGTTCACGAGGTCCATTACCTCCTGGACGGGGGCCTGCTTGCGGGTCTTAAAAAAGCCTGTCGGACTGATATTTCCCCTTAAGCGGAAGCCGATCAGCATGCCCAGGACCATTACGATCGCAAAGAGCAACGGCAGCCAAACCTGTAATTTTTTCATTCGAAAGAATTTGCGAGAAGGCTGCAAATTAAGCAATCATATTTTAACTTGCAGCTTCAAGATCAAATGGAATGGAATGAATATATTAATTGCAGACAGCGGGTCCACCAAGGCCGAATGGTGCCTAGTACAGGATGGGAAGAGCAGAAAAATAGAAACGCAGGGGATCAGCCCTTATTTCCTGGATGCCGCCGGTATCGGACAAGTGCTCAGCCGGGAGCTGCTACCGGCCCTGAAAAAGAGCAGGGTGGACGAAATATACTATTATGGCACGGGATGCGCTAACCCGGATAACCGAAAGATGGTCCAAAAAGTCCTCCGGGCCGCTTTTCCGGAGGCCACCGCACACGTGACCCACGACCTGATGGGAGTGGCCCTGGCGGGTTGCGGCGATACGAAGGGGATCGCCTGTATCCTGGGCACCGGCAGCAATTCCTGTTATTTCGATGGGAAGAAAATAGTAAGGAACAGCCCGGGCCTGGGCTATGTGCTGGGGGACGAAGGCAGCGGCGCCTACCTGGGAAAGAAGGTCGTACAATATTACCTTTACAATACTTTTGACGAGGAATTGCGGTATAAATTCGATGTCAAATATGCCCTCACCAGGGACGATATCCTGGAGAATGTCTATAAAAAACCCTACCCTAACCGTTACCTGGCCTCTTTTGCCCTCTTCCTTGCCGAGAACAGGGGGCATTATATGATCGAGAATATCATCGAGGACGGGCTGAATGATTTTTTCTTCAGCCATTTGTGCAAGTACCGGGAAAGCTGGAAATTCCCCATCCATTTTATAGGGAGCATCGGCTATGGTTTCCGGGATATCCTCAAAGAGCTCTGCAGCTCATACGAGTTCGAACTGGGTCATATCCTGCGTAAACCGATGGATGGTCTCGTTAAATATCACCGTTAAATCCGCTGGAACTATGGAATTCGTGAAGGTCACGGAGGAGCCGGGTCCTTATCATAACCTGGAAAAAATGAGTGTTCAGGAGATCCTTACGGATATCAACCGCGAGGACAAGTCCGTGCCCGAGGCTGTGGAGAAGGCCATTCCGCAGATCGAAGGGCTGGTAAATGTCATTACGGATAAGATGCTGGCCGGCGGCCGCCTTTTCTATATCGGGGCAGGGACCAGCGGCCGGTTGGGGATCCTGGACGCCAGCGAGATACCCCCCACCTATGGTATATCTTTTGATCTGATCGTAGGAGTGATCGCAGGAGGCGAAAAAGCGATCCGGCGACCGGTGGAGAACGCGGAGGACAACAGGCCGCAGGGATGGGCCGACCTGCAGCAATATTCCATAACGGACAAGGACCTCGTCATTGGCATTGCCGCCAGCGGCAATACGCCCTACGTTATCGGCGCACTGGAAGAAAGCAGGAAGAGGGGCATTGCGACGGGATGCATCGTCTGTAATCCCGGCTCTCCCATAGCCGCACTGGCCGATTACCCGGTGGAAGTGGTCGTGGGCGCGGAATTCGTGACCGGCAGCACAAGGATGAAGGCGGGGACCGCTCAAAAACTGGTGCTGAATATGATCTCCACCACGGTGATGATCCGCATCGGCCGGGTGGCGGATAATAAGATGGTGAATATGCAGTTGACCAACAGCAAACTGGTGGACCGTGGCACCCGGATGGTGATGGAAAGGACAGGATTGACGGGTTATAAAAAAGCCAAGGAACTATTATTGCAGTACGGAAGCGTAAAAGCGGCCGTGGATTCGATCAAATCCAAAAATTCATGAAGCGCAATAAGCCATGCACGAAATAGAACCCTTTTATAACTGGCGCCATTTGTATGTGAGCGAAGAGGACGAGCGATCGCCTTTCTACGGGAGGCAGTATTCGGAATTCGTCTTCTCCCAGACGATCTATAACTATTATATTCACCCGCAATGGGATGAGATCGGGTCCAAGACCCTCTACCTGAAAGTACTGCTGGCGGATTATGAAGAGCAATATATGGTGATCGAATTGTTCGGGGAATGGAATGACGCCATCGAGAACGATATCATGAATCTGAAAAGAAGGGTCATTGATGATTTCTTCAATGCCGGCATTACTAAATTCATCCTCATTGCCGAGAATGTGCTCAATTTCCACAGCGGCGACAAGGATTATTACGAAGAATGGTTCGAAGAAGTGACGGATGCGGAAGGATGGATCGCCTGCATCAACATGCCCGAGCAGACGCAGTATGATTTCAGGAGGGCCAAGCTGAACCGGTTCATCGAGCTGGTGGAGCTGGCTAACTGGCGGACTTACAAGCCCTTTCACTTATTCAAGCTCATCGACGAGCAGATCTCCCGCCGGCTGGAATAAGTACTTTCGGAATAGAGGATTATCAAGGAACTTCTTCCTTCCTTAAAATAAATTTTATAATTCCCGATAACTTCCTACATTTGACGAAGTATATGAACATCGCAAAGGCATACCGTTATTTTTACTTTTATTTTTATTTCTACTTTACAAGTAGGCCGGGAATGCTTTTGTTAACAGTTAAATAGAGAAACGAATTAACATAAAGAATCCCGGCCAAAAGCCGGGATTTTTGCATTTATACCTATTATGGCAAGAGTCTCGATCCAGGGTTACGAAGGCAGTTTCCACCAGGTGGCGGCGCAGCAGTTTTTTGGCAGCGACGTGGAAGTGATCACCTGCGCCACTTTCCGGGAGGTCGTCCGGATCGCCTCCGCCAAAAAAGAGAGTGATGGCGGGGTGATGGCGATCGAGAACTCCATTGCCGGCAGCATCCTGCCTAACTACAACCTTTTACAGAAGAGTAACCTGCAGATCGTCGGGGAGATCTATTTACAGATCAGCCAGAACCTCCTGGTCAATCCGGGGGTGAAGCTGGAAGACATACGCGAAGTGCATTCTCATCATATGGCCTTGCTGCAGTGTATCGACTTCCTGGAAAAGCACCCCGGTTGGAAACTGGTAGAGACGGAGGACACGGCCCTCAGCGCCAAACTCCTGCACCAGCATCGCAACAGGCATGTCGCGGCTATCGCCAGCAAACTGGCCGCCGACCTGTTTTCCCTGGATGTATTGGCGCCCAATATACAGACGATGAAGAACAACTATACCCGCTTTCTCATCCTGCAGCGGGAGGATAAGGCTTCCGAGATAGAAAGCGCCGACAAGGCTTCCGTCAATTTCCATACGGATCATTCCAGGGGAAGTCTGGCGCGGGTGCTCACGAAGATCGCCGAAGGAGGGATCAACCTCAGCAAGCTGCAATCTTTTCCGATCCCGGGCAGCGATTGGGAGTATTCTTTTCATGCGGACATGGAATTCGACACCCTGGAACAGTTCCGGAAGGTGATCGATGTTATCCGGCCCATCACGGCGGAATTGAAGATCTATGGTATTTACAAAAAAGGAATAACGGTATGAAGACAGCTAAAAGACTGGATGGCATCGGTGAATACTACTTCTCTCAGAAATTGCGGGAGATCGACGAGCTGAACAGGCAGGGCAAGAATATCATCAACCTGGGGATCGGCAGCCCTGACCTCCCGCCGCACCCGGATGTGATCAGGGTATTGCAGGATGAAAGCGCAAAGTCGAATGTACATGCTTATCAATCGTACAAAGGATCGCCCCTGCTGCGAAAGGCCATCGCGGCCTGGTATGCGGAGTGGTACGGCGTGGAGCTGGATCCCGATACGGAGATCCTGCCCCTGATCGGCTCCAAGGAAGGGATCATGCATATCTGCATGACCTACCTCGATGAAGGAGATCTTGCGCTGGTGCCCGACCCGGGATATCCCACCTACCGCAGCGCCGTGAAACTGGCGGGAGGTATACCTCTAAGCTACGAGCTGAGGGAAGAAAAGGGCTGGTATCCTGACTTCGATGCATTGGAAGAATTGGTGAGGGGGAACGAAGCCTCTAACGGGGGCGCCGGCGGGGGAAAGGTCAAGCTGATGTGGGTGAACTATCCGCATATGCCGACAGGGCAGCTGCCGGACAAGATATTGTTTGAAAAGCTCGTGGCCTTCGGGAAAAAGCACCATATCCTCATCTGCCATGATAATCCCTATAGTTTCATACTGAATGAAACACCGCTTAGCCTGTTGAGTGTGCCCGGCGCCAAGGATACGGTGATCGAGCTCAATTCCCTCAGCAAGTCGCAGAATATGGCCGGCTGGAGGGTCGGCACACTGTCCGGAGCCAGGGAGCGGATCGATGAAGTACTGCGGTTCAAGAGCAATATGGACAGCGGTATGTTCCTTCCTTTACAACTGGCCGCGGCCAAAGCCTTATCCCTGGGCAGGGATTGGTATGACGGGGTGAACGCCATCTACCGTAAGAGAAGGGTCAGGGTCTTCGAGCTGCTGGAATTGCTGGGCCTGGATTTTAGCCGGGAGCAGGTGGGCATGTTCGTATGGGCTAAAGTGCCCGCGAATGTCAGCGCGAACGGATTTGAACTAAGCGACCAGGTCCTCTACAAGGCCAATGTATTCATTACGCCAGGCGGGATCTTCGGCAAGGCAGGCGAAGGTTATGTGCGGGTAAGCCTCTGCAGCAGCGAGGAGAAATTACAGGAAAGCATCGGGCGCGTAAAAGAGATATTCGGTAAATAATGAGCAAAATTCATACAGGATGTTCGATTCAATAACAATAGTAGGGGTGGGCCTGATCAGCGGCAGTTTCAGCCTGGCGTTAAAGGAAAGAGGACTTGTTAAAAATGTCATCGGGGTGAGCCGGACGGCTTCCAGCATTGAAAAAGCCCTGGAGCTGGGCCTGATCGATGAAGCGCTGCCCCTGGAAGAAGCAGTGAAAAAAAGCGACCTGATCTATGTGGCCATACCGGTGGATGTAACGGTGCCGATAATGCGAAAGATCATGGACCTGGTCACCGAAAGACAGATCGTAGCCGATGCAGGCTCTACCAAGCAGGTGCTTTGCGAATCGCTGGCGGACCATCCTATGCGCCGGCGTTTTGTCGCGACCCATCCCATGTGGGGGACGGAGTACAGCGGGCCGGAAGCGGCTGTCCGGGATGCATTTGCCGGAAGGTCCTGCGTGATCTGCGAAAAGGAAAAGAGCAATGCGGATGCGGTGGCGACGATCGAAGAGATTTATAAACTGCTGGGGATGCATATGGTATATATGGCTGCGGACAGCCATGATATGCATGCGGCTTATATCAGCCATATTGCCCATATCACGTCCTTCGCGCTGGCGAATACGGTGCTTGAAAAAGAGCGGGAGGAAGACACCATTTTCGAGCTGGCAGGCGGCGGTTTTGAAAGCACGGTGCGGCTTGCCAAGAGCAATCCCTCCATGTGGCTGCCCATTTTCAAGCAGAATAAGGACCATGTGCTGGACGTCCTCAACGAGCATATCGCTCAACTGAGGAAGTTCAAGAGCTGCCTGGAAAAAGAGAATTATGAGTATTTGCAGGAGCTGATGGAAAATGCCAATAAGATCAGGAAAATATTGAAATAGCGAAGGGGCCGGCCCTCCGTGCGGGAGGGGGTCCGGCAGTGATGGAGGGCATGGCGGCAACAAACAAAAAATCGGCTAAAGGCGGCAATAGTCGTACCTTTGCGCCAAATTTTTATAGTATATGACGACATTCGAAGGGCTGGGTTTAGATGCCAGACTGGTACAGGCTACCGACGCGCTGGGATATAAAACACCGACGGCCATACAAGAGCAGGCGATCCCTGTTTTATTGAGCGGAACGAAGGACCTCGTAGGTCTGGCACAGACGGGTACGGGAAAGACGGCGGCCTTTGGCCTGCCGCTGTTACAATTGGTGGATGAGGCGCAGAAACATCCGCAGGCGCTGGTCGTATGCCCGACCAGGGAACTATGCATGCAGATCGTGAGCGAAATTGAATTGTTCAAGAAATTCCTGCCGGGTATGCACGTGCTGGCCGTCTACGGAGGCACCTCCATCGGGTTGCAGATCAGGGACCTGAAAAGAGGGGTACAGATCATAGTGGCTACGCCGGGCCGGCTGATAGACCTCATCGAACGCAAGGCCATCAACCTGGAACAGATAAAATACGTTGTGCTGGACGAGGCCGATGAAATGTTGAACATGGGATTCCAGGACGATATAGAGTTCATTTTGCAGAATACGCCTAAAAGGGAGGCTACCTGGCTGTTCAGCGCCACCATGCCTTCCGAGATCCGCCGGGTCAGCAAGAAGTACATGCAGCAACCCATGGAGATCACGGTGGGCAAAGTGAATACGGCCAACAAGAATATCGACCATCAATATTATGTGGCGAACGCGCATCACCGGTATGATACCTTGAAAAGGCTTATCGATTTCAACCCGGGCATCTATGGCATCATCTTTACCCGGACCAAGGCAGATGCGCAGAATATAGCTGAAAAGCTCACCCGGGAGGGATATGATATCGATGCGCTGCACGGGGACCTGACCCAGCAGCAGCGGGACAAAGTGATGGGAGAGTTCCGGGAGAAGACCCTCCAGCTATTGATCGCTACGGACGTGGCGGCCAGGGGGATCGATGTAGTGGGCATCACCCATGTCATCAACTACGAGCTGCCGGATGACGTAGAAGTATATACGCACCGCAGCGGTCGTACGGGAAGGGCCGGCAATACGGGGATCTCTATCTCTATCGTGCATAGCCGGGAGATTGGTAAACTGAGGCAGATCGAGCGCATCGTGTCACTGGCCTTTCACAAAATGGAGATCCCTACGGGCAAGGACGTATGCCGTAAGCAGTTCTTCCATTTCATGGACAAATTATTACAGGCCGATATCAGCCATGGGGATTATGAAAGCTATGTCCCGATGCTGGCGGAAAAATTTGCCGATGTGAGCAAAGAGGAAGTATTGAAAAGAGTGGCAGCCACGGAATTCGATCGCTTCCTGAAATATTATGAGAATGCAGAGGACCTGAATGTACGGGAGCGGGTGCGCGAGTATGGACGCGACAGGGATACGCGCGGCGGGGAAAGGCGCGAATACGTACGCCGGGGCGAGGGTGAAGCAAGGCCGCGCGTCGCAAGGGACTTCAACGGAGGCGGCGACATGGCCAAACTGTTCGTGAACCTGGGTACGAAGGATGGTTTTTATAAGGCCAGCTTCCTGCAGTTCATCCTGGACATGAGCGATCTGAAGAAAGACGTGCTTGGCCGCATCGATATGAAAGAAATGAACAGCTGGATCGAGATCGACCGTGGGGCAGCCCAGCAGATGATCCGGGCTATCGACGGGAAAAACTACAAGGGGAGAAGGATACGGATGAACGACGCGAACGCCGGCAGGTAGTGGCTGTGTGATTTTGAGATTTTGGGATTTAGTGATTTTGAGATTAGTTTATTTATCAATGTTAATTATATGGAAGCGACAGCAACAAAAAATGCAAAAGAGATCGCCCAGGCTGCCTGGGACAAACGCCCCCTGGTGATCTCCGGTCCCTGCAGCGCAGAGACGGAAGAACAGGTATTGGAGACGGCCACCCGCCTGGCCAAGACGGGCAAGGTCGATATGTTACGCGCCGGGATCTGGAAACCGCGGACAAGACCAGGCAGTTTCGAAGGCATCGGCACCAAGGGGCTTCCCTGGCTGCAACAGGCTAAGAAGCTGACGGGCCTGCCTGTGACGGTGGAAGTAGCTACCGGCAAACAGGTGGAAGATGCATTGCATTTTGACGTGGATGTCCTGTGGATCGGCGCCCGGACCACGGTGAACCCTTTCAGCGTGCAGGAAGTGGCGGACGCCCTCCGCGGCGTGGACGTTCCCGTGCTCATCAAGAACCCCATCAATCCCGACTTGGAACTATGGACCGGCGCCGTCGAGCGCGTGGCCAAGGCAGGCATCAAACAGATAGGGCTGATCCATCGCGGTTTCAGCTCCTACGGAAATACGGAATACCGCAATGCGCCCATGTGGCACCTGGCCATCGAGATGAAGCTGCGCAATCCCGGCATGATGATGATCAACGACCCTTCCCATATCAGCGGTCGCCGCGATATTCTCCTGGATGTAGCGCAAAAAGCCATCGACCTGGATTACGACGGGCTGATCATCGAAAGCCATATCGATCCCGACAAGGCCTGGAGCGATGCCAAACAACAGATCACGCCCGAACAGCTGAGCGAGCTCCTGGGCAGCATCAAATGGCGTCATGAGACCACCACGGCAAAAGAATTCGTCAGCGCCCTGGAAAAGCTCCGCGAGCAGATCAACCATATCGACGATGAGCTGATGCAATTACTGGGACAGCGCATGAAGATCGCCGATAAGATCGGGACCTATAAAAAGGACAATAATATCACGATCCTTCAGACCAGCCGCTGGAATTCCATTATCGAACGCGCTACGGTGAAAGGAGAAAAGCTGGGGCTGAGCAAGGAGTTC
>Ga0307517_10002779_pt1 | contig 27839 bp, 35 predicted proteins | sample 23_EM_MG_FD_194515 | JGI IMG/M metagenome (GOLD analysis project Ga0307517, IMG submission 194515) | Populus trichocarpa ectomycorrhiza microbial communities from riparian zone in the Pacific Northwest, United States - 23_EM | ecosystem: Host-associated > Plants > Roots > Unclassified | place... | reverse complement strand
GAATTATTTTATAACAAAGGTGGGCTCTCTTCCGATGTCTCTGACTTTGTCTGAAGTGTGTTCAATTTCAACCTTTCTTGTCACAATCCTTGTCCGGACAAGTGTAAAGTCGAAATTTTTCACACAAAGATGCAAGTTGGGCCCACGGCTCAGTTCAGCTCTTAGATAAATAAGCGGCTGGTTGGGACGAGAAACGCATCAAAAAAAAAACCACAACTCCTTCGCATCTTCAACTGCTGACACCTGCTTCCCGAAACTTTGGCATGCTTTATGTAAGGCTTCATCGCACTTCGGCAAACTGTTTCCAGGTCTCTGGTTGTCGAAATTCCGTCAAGTTCGTGAAATAGGATCGCATATGTAAATCGAATACTGAAAATAATTCAAACGACTTTCCATCATGATCATTCTGAGATACATGCCGAAAACAACCTATTCAAAAAGACCAGGGCCTATGATCGAACGACCTAATGTTATTCAGTTTTCGTAAACCACCAAGTCCAATGAACTCATCGTTTGAAAAGCCTTCCTCTGTAAGACATTAGTCAAGCAAAGACGAACCTGATGAGCGCGAATTCAGCCGATCCGTAAGTTGTATACTATTAAACTTGAAGCTCGCCGATCAGGATCCTGTGAACGTTCCTAGAATTATTTCTGCTTCCGTCTACCTATAATATTACGGAGGCAGAAATGAGCTCTCTCCTTGTATTTGCTGTCTCAGATGTCCTAAGTTGATGATCAACGGCACGTGTGGTCATGACACTTCTCCTTCGTTCTTCCTAGATATGCAGTCAACGCCTGGCCACACTCGGTCCTCTTCTTTCTTTTCTTTCTTCACAAGTAAACAATCTGATTCCGCAAGGCACTACAGGACTGTTTCCCAGCAAGAAATGCCCCCCCAGGCCCCCGTTCCGCAACCTCAAAGTTCACCACAGCCTTCATCCCAACCGCAAGCACAACCTCAGACACCTCCTCCAACCCAGCAGCTTCACCCCGAAATCCGTTCGGTCGTACAACTGAACCATGCCCACGCTCACAAAGTCTATTTCTCGGGCCCTCTCTTACGGAAACTCGAACACAATACAGACGGGCAAAAGCCTATCAATGACGAAGGGTGGTCTGAGATTTGGGCCCAGCTGGGTGGTACCACTTTGAGCGTCTGGGATATGAAAGAGATTGAGGCCGCTAGCAAACAAGGGAGAGAGGTTCCTCCTTCGTACATCAACATTACTGATGCAGTGCGTAATTTCGTTGTCTTGGTTTCTCTTATGTATTTCTCATGTTTCTTGCCAGCGTATCCATATTGTGGCAGCGGTCACAGCCCCTGCTACTCCTGCATCCCCTGCCAGACGGTTACATAACGTAATGACCGTCAATACTGCCGGATCAAACCTTTTCCTCTTCTCATGCCAAACTATCCCGGCTCTCACGTCGTGGGTAGCCGCTCTTCGTTTGGCTGCTTGGGAGAAATCTAGGCTAGATGAAATATACACCGCTCATCTAATCAGGATCACTCTCATTGGTATCTATCTTTCAACGTGTTTGCCTGATCGCATCTTATTAAGTTGATTATTCTAGCAAGAGATGTCCCTACAACCCTCGTCAAGGGAAAAATGGAAGGATGGACTAGAATTAGAGTTGCTGGTCAAAGGGATTGGAGGAAAGTTTGGATGGTTGTTCAAGAGGGCTCAAGCGATGATCAACACAGCGCCCCCACCGCAAATGGAAACGCAGCCGCCCCTTCCGCCGTCATCAGGAAAAGACGTGTTTCAAACATCTTTTCTTCTTCATCTCCATCCACCCCAAGCAATGGTTCAGGTGTTTCACTCCCTTCAAGGTCGTTCGTCTCAATCTACGCCTCTCCGAAACCAAGAGACAGAAGAAAGGCACTTTTGACGATCACAGATGTCTCCCAGGTGTTTGCCGTCTACCCTGAAAGACCGGAGATGATAAGCAAAAGCACGTTGATGAAAATCGAGGGCTCCTTTGATAAGGGTGAGATGGCTGGTTCGTTTAATGGAATGGAAGGCTGGGCTTTTCTCATGCCTGAAGGTGAAAAGGGCAATGAGAAGCCCCACTCAGGGGCTGGAGGAGGACTGGTAGCTGAGATGCTGAAATGGATTGTGGCACTTCACGATGCATTTAGGTTGTATGGTCGTCCTGGGGCGTGGACCTGGGATCCTAGAGACCCCGTTTCGTTGATGTATGGGTACCCTGTTGGAGTCATGAAAGAGGTTTGTTGATTTTCTGAGAGTCGTGATTTCCGATTGATCCCAATGGCAGACCTTGTTCCTTGACCGAGAAATTGCTGAAAAGTTGGGTCCAAAAGAAGAGAAGACATCAACTTACAGAGTCGGGCTCAAAAATTTATTGCATCAGCACATGAGGCTTCCTGTGCAAATCGTGAATCCACAAAATGGCGGACTACTCCCTGCTGGAGGGCCTCGACTTGGTGCGAATTCCTCTGCAACTGGTGTTGGTAATGGAACTTTGCCACCTCTTCCTCAGTTGAAGGATACGCTGTCTTCTCCACCTATGGATAACATGGGCCCTCAGCTCCCACCTTTCGCTTTCGGCTCTGGTGACCCTGCTACGACAATTGTTAATAACGCCACCAATCCCAATGTCAACAACGTTCCCAACAATAACAATGGTCCTGCATCAAGACTCTCAACAATCGAAGAAAGTAGCGTGGCGACCCATGGAAATCAGCATCAGCATCCGACGGAAATGCAGGGACCTGGGCCAGGGCCAGGTGCTGGTTTTACTCCCTCGCCACCACCTCCGCCACATAGACCTGAATTTTTTGGGGCACCTGCAGTTCCGGCGAAATCTCCACCTTCTCCCGTCGCAGGTGCATCCGCACGACAGCCACTGCATTCATCAAATGTACCATCTCCTCTTTCTCAATATCAACCCCAGCCTCTTCAAGGATCCACGAACGTTGTTCCTCCTAGATTTCAAAACCAAGGTCACGGTGGATTGGGGAATTCTACTCCGGGATCGAGGGCATCACCTCTACCTGGACCTCCTTCTGCTCAATCTTCTCGAGTTGGTTCTCCATCTAAGTTTGTACCAAATCTCTCGAGTGATCAGCAATCTGGTTCTACCGTCACTAGGTCACCGATTGGGCCTCTCGGTTCCTCTGATTCTCGACTTCGGTTGCTCGAGGGTACTTCTGAGTTTGCGAACGCTGTAAATGTCACTACTACATTTCCGAGCAAGCCATCGTTGCCGTGGCCGCTATCTACTCAATCTCCTAGACCTCAACTTTCCACATCTACTTCCACTGCGACAACTGCTACTACTATGACTGGCACAACGATGTCGACTGCTACCCCAGCAAGTGGAGGACTGGACACCGACGAATCAAACGAATTACTGAAGGAGCCTGGGGTGATGTATATTTTAGGCGAACAGCCACCCCAGAATAGAGAACAAATGTTCACGCCTGGCTATGGAGCTGGAGTAGGTGCTGGCGCAGGTGCTGGATTCGGAAGTGGGCTAGGCTCGGGTGTGGGTGCGGGTGTAGGTGGATTACTAGGTTCGGATTTTAGATCTGGATCGGAACAAGGCGTCGCGAATAACGAAAGGGATAACGAATTGGACGATGATTCCTATCTTTATGGCAGTAATGGAGAAACACCCTCCGCGCATTCTGCTGTAGCGAGTAGTAATGTTCTTGTTGCTCCTTCTCCTCAGACCCCTGGCAGTTTGCGTGCTTACGCTGGTATTGCGACGGAGAGTGAGGACAGTCATCATCAGTCGGATGGGCAGGAGAAGAAATCCGCGACTGGACAACAGAAGAGGCCTGGACCTGTCAGGAGAGGCACACCCATGTCTTTTGCGGGTGACAATTCCTCAGTCGTACCCGCTGAGGCTGCACCAAAGCTGGCAACTAATACCAGTCCTTTAATCATTTCAAAATCTCCTGGTCCTTCAGTGGGAATTCCTGATCGGCTCAGCCCGTCACGTTTAGGACTTGGAAGAAAGCCGTCCGGTGCACGTGAGCTCGGCACGCCACGACACAGTTCAAATTTATCTCCAGCTCATTCCCACCACTCTGCTGCAAGTTTATCCAACAATATTGTTCGTACTGCAAGCCCTGTCGGAGGTGATCGTATTTCCACTTCTTCGAGGGCCTATACAGAGGACGGTTCTGTAATGGAGGCTACGGTTGTGCAGGCGAGTAGGGTGATGGTGGGTGCTAGTAGTCCTAGTTCTGGTCAGGATGATGGAGGTGTGGGAGAGGAAGCGTTGGCGTACCTTCATTTCGCTGATGGCAATGAGCGAATTGGTCATGAATCTACCACGGCGACGGCAGTGACGACTCCATCGGCGATTTTAGTCCCTCCCCCTCCTGAAGTGATCTCATCCGTCATCGAACCACTAAAAATGCGTTATCCTACCGTCGCAGGATCATCGACTCCTGGACCTGGAGGTGTTTCCGACCCAGGCGAGACGTTACCATATACTGAATCCTCATTCGCGCCCTCCAATAAGGCTGCTGAACGAAAGGCCAAGGCAAAAGCGCAGAAAGATGCTCAGCTTGCAGCTGTTCACAAGCCCGGTAGGGCAAATGGGAAGAAGAAGTCGATGGCAGGAGCGTGGGACAGCAGTGAGGAGGAAGACGAGGAGGAGGAGGAAGATGAAGATGAAGATGTCGATTCGGATGGGGCCAAGCGTAGAGACAGTGCATATAAAGGGAAGGGGGCGCATCAGCAGCTCCACATCGTGCCCTCCGGTTCTGCTTCGTCTTCAGCTCTTGGGCATGGGCGACCTGGGTCACAATTCCAGCCTGTTACTGGTGGTATTGGTGAAGAGCCAGAAGTCCTTTCGCCGTCACAGCTCAGACCCCCAAGGAATTTGCCTCAGATTCCGGGAAGACGAAGTCCAGGTGGGTTCCCCCTTCTGTTCGTCTGATTATTATTGATTATTATTTAGGCGAGGAAAACACATTATCTCGTCGGATTCCCTCCGAACAGTATATGGATAACGGAAGACGCACGTACTATGAGGAAGGACCGCAAATCAGGACTCAAGCTGAAGCTCCTATGCCTGCTGCGCAACGACAGACTATCTGGACTAAAGTTTTGGATCCTAGTCAACCAGTTACTCGTCCGCAGTCTGAACATGCCGCGAAGGACACTTTTGTCCAGCTTGAACCCTCTGAGACGATGACCAAGGCTTTCGCGCTTCATGGACTCCTGTCCGTTGGGATGCAGGATAAAGAAGATCGATCTGCGAAGAGACAAGAAGAGCTTGCTCGTGAATCTGGAGCTTCCCTTATTAACGTTCCTAACAAACCTCCACCGCCTCAGAGTGGTTTGTTGGGTTATGTCACTGCTCATGAAAAAGAGAGGAAACGAGATGGAGGGTTGGGAGCCACGTTGACTGAAAGGGAAAGGGAAAAGAGGGTTGCTGAGGAGCGACAGAGGAGGTTGGACGAGCAACAGAGGCAACAGCTCGATCAGATGCAGCAGGGTACGATGTTCAATCCGATGATGATGAACCAGATGATGATGAATATGATGATGAATATGAACCCGATGATGACTGGAGGAGGAGGGTTGTCGCCTATGATGACTGGTGGTATGGGTGGTATGGGGATGAATCCTATGATGTCAGGCGGAGGGATGGGAATGAACCCGATGATGAGTGGCTATGGAGGCATGATGGGAGGAGGAGGGGGGTTTAGTCCCCAGCATATGTTTGCTGCACAACAGGCTGCACAGGCGTACCAACAGGCGATGACGGCGTTTTCGGTGGCCGGGTCGCAAGTTGGTGGTGGTAATGGTGCTGAAGGAGGTGGGCCTACGCCACAGGGGCAAAATAATGGTATGAGTCCTGGGATGGGGGGTATGAATCCCGGAATGGGGGGGATGATGAACCCCGCAATGTCGGGCAATATGGGATTTGATCCCCGAATGTCGATGTTTGGGATGAATAATATGATGGGGATGGGAATGCCTTCTATGGGAATGGGAGGGGGACTTGGTCCCCAAATGACTGGGATGTCCAATTTTGACGCGATGGCCTCTCCTGGGCTTGGGTTTGCGAACCCTGGTGGAGGGGGTATGGTGACGGGTATGAATACTTCACCCAATGCAAATGAGATTGGGGCTGGCACTGGGGGTGGCGGGGCTTTGGGTCTTCAACCGCCAATTATGCCGCATTCCCAATTTTCGTCGAGAACAAACTCCCCTGCTAGAAGAGGATCGCCAAGGGTTTCTGGTCCCGGTAATACAACCAACAGTGAATATCATCATCAGCAACATGAGCGTGGCCGTCCATCTCGTCCCGCTTCTCCAAAATGAACAGATGGGGCCCGAGGACCCATCTCGCTTTCTGTTCTCTTTTCGTACTTTGGTGGACTATCTTAATTTTTACTTCCGCTTCTATGATTCTTTCTTTTCTTTGAGGACTATTGAAATGCTGTGTCGATTTTTTTGCGCATCTTGTATTATACAATAACCTTTATAACTGGAATTCTTGAATTAAGGACTTATTAAGTAGTGATTTGTTACATACTTCTAGTAGTTGAATAAATATGCTGGTGACTCCCTCCTGTGACCAAATTTGAAACCTTCAATCATGTTCAACTTGAACCTTGCTTTGGTCCCTCCGAGTCATCCCACCCTGCTTCACTGTGACAGGCAGTCTCATACTCAGCTTGAACCTTTCATACCATTAAGCCAGAACGGTAATTTATGGGTGTAAAGTCACTATGGACACTCTTGACCCCTGTTGGACGACCAGTGATGTATACTTCGCGGTCCTCGTCATCTTTCATTCACCCTGACACTATTTCATTAGGTTAGAAACAGTTGAGGGTAAAGCCATGGCAATTGACTCTAGTATTTGGATATACCAATTCCAGGCTACAATGCGCGATAAAGAAGGGCAAGCGCTGATCAACGCACATGTATTGGGCTTTCTACGAAGGATATCAAAGTTGTTATTTTATGGCATTAAACCCGTCTTTGTCTTTGATGGTGGTGCGCCTGCGTTGAAAAGAACGACCTTGGTGTGTCGATGTTCAGGTTGTTGGCTTACGTGTTTGATTTCTTCGCTAGAACGAGCGCAAGCAAAAGAAGAGTGGTGCTGCAGCGAGTCACATCAAAGTTGCAGAGAAACTTCTGGCAGCTCAAATGAGGAGGGAAGCGTTGAATGCTGCCCAAGGTCCATCGTGCGCCAGGTTTCAACCCTAGAAAAATGATGAAATTTGTACTTTTCTTTCACAGTTCAGCAAGGAAGGGAGCAAAGCGAAATTTGCGAAATTCCTCTGCCCTGGACGACGATACAGTTTATCTGGAAGATCTTGAAGGACCTTCAAAGACGCCAGCCAAACCAAAGCGCCAACGCAGCCCATTGTCGAGTTCAAAGAAGGCCAATAAATACAGAGATCATGACCCATATCGATTACCTGAACTCGATCTGGAGGAAAAAATAACAAAAGCCACTCGATCGACCGTCCCAGATCCTCGGTTGGCAACAGAAGAGGAACTTCGCTTATTTATTGAAGAAATGCGGCCGGAAGACTTTGATATAAATTCCCCAGCCTTCCGCGAATTGCCAACAGAGATTCAATACGAAATTGTTGGTGATTTGAGGTTGAAGTCTCGCCAAACTTCGTATGCTCGTTTACAAAAGATGTTGCAGACTTCCCGGACTCCGCTTGATTTTTCCAAGCAACAGATACAGAATCTGCGACAGCGAAATGCCCTTACTCAGCAGCTTTTGACTACGACGGACTCCATAGGAAGTGCACATATTGCGATACCTGTTCGTATTGCGAGTGAGCGGAATAAGCAGTATCTTCTTGTCAAGAACGAGGGTGAATCAGGAGGTTGGATTCTTGGGATTCGCGATGCTGGCACACAGGAAAAGCCAATATCTATCGACCATGATGATGAACAACCGGAAAGTGATGATAGTGATCTCGATATGGAGGAGGTTCCAGTGTAAGTGTCTCTTCAGCATGACGAACTCTGTTATTGAGATTTACCAGACCGACGCCTAACATGCCCGATTCAGATTTACGCGAATACCAACGTGAAATGGCTTTATCTGCTCACGAGGGGACGCGGATGGACCGCGAACCGAGGTCGATCGTCGCAGGTGATCATGATCTTTTGGAGTCTGAGAGCGAACTTCTATCTGTCGCGATAGAACGATCACTCGACGACCTGGCACCATCTAAAAGAACTCCAACCCACAATTTGAATTCCACAATTGCCTCGACTTCCTCTATTGAGGATATTTATACGGAACTCACTCCTCCCACCCGTTTGGAGACTGCACTTACTTTTGCTGGAACAGTTCATGGCCACACGCGTACATCTCCAACAAGACCAGGGACGGTATTTGGCAGACAAAATTTGTTTTCGCCACGAAAAAAGCATTCATCAGCAAGTTCCAGATCTCCCGATGGATCAGACGTAGAGATCCCGTCTGGGTTGTCCACTGGATCTGGAATCATTTCATCTCTTTTCGGGTCGCCGACCCTGCTTTCTACCCCGAAAAAAATTTCTTCGCCAAATGCGATTGGAGGCAATGAAACACAGTTGATGTCCGAGACTTCTCAGGTGTCATATATGCCATCCCCATCCGATTCAGACCATGAATTGGAGGAAGTTCTTGTGGATGTCACTCCTATGGCGGGGTCCCCTGTACTCAACGCTGACCCAGATGAGGGCATGACTCAGCGGCATGATCTTCACCCACCGCCACTGTTTTTCGAGCTTTCGCCTCAGCCTTTGTCCCAAGATCTCGAAGACGACGTAATAGACTGGTCTAGGACGCCGTCTCCTGTGCTTGACCCCCAGCCAGTTTCTGCTGCTGCACAGGATCAAGAATGGGATGCTGCATTTGAAATGGATGCCCAGGCTGAGGAGGGTGAATTTGCCCGCTTTATATCTCAAGTCAAAGGCAAAAACATCAACGATGTCAGGAAAGAAATTGACGACGAGATTAACGACTTGAATCGGCAACGTCGGGCTGCCATGCGCGATTCGGAAGATGTCACGCAACAAATGATCACCCAAATAATGGTGGGTCCTCTCTTTCCTTCTCTTTCCTGAGCTTAAGGACAATTTCAGACAATGCTACGCCTTTTCGGGATCCCTTATATCACCGCACCGATGGAAGCTGAAGCTCAATGTGCAGAGCTCGTGTCCTTGAACCTAGTGGACGGTGTTATCACGGATGATTCAGATGTTTTCTTGTTTGGAGCCCAGAGAGTGTACAAGAATATGTTCAACCAATCAAAAACCGTGGAATGCTTCCTGCTATCTGATCTATTCAGGGAGCTTGGCTTGGACCGCGATACCCTCATTCGGCTTGCCTATTTGCTTGGCAGTGACTATACAGAAGGGCTGCCTGGCGTAGGTCCGGTAGTCGCGATGGAACTCTTGAAGGAATTTCCGGGACGCGAGGGACTACATAAGTTCAAGGAGTGGTGGACAAAAGTGCAATCAGGTAAGGATTGTGATGAAAACAACCAATCTAAATTTCGCCAACAACTTGTGAGTGTTAACACAAATTAACTTTTTCGTTATCTTATCTATTGACAGAAAAAGAAATTCAAGAAATTATACCTACCGAGTGATTGGCCGAATTCTGTTGTGGTATGCCTCCTTTTACATTGTAGATCCTGACCTTACACTTTTCCAATAGAGGGACGCTTACTACCATCCAACGGTTGATAGTTCAGAAGATCCTTTCAAGTGGGGAATGCCGGATTTAGATGGACTACGAATGTGAGTTCTCCTTTGGTTTCCTGCCTCGGAAGCAAACTGGTTTGGTCAAGGTTCTTCCACCAAGAGCTGGGGTGGCAACAATCAAAAGTTGACGATTTACTTCTACCAATCATCCAGCGCATGAACAGGCGAAATCAGGTATCTTTTCAGTTTAATCCGATGATTGGATTTCTAATTTCTTTGCAAGGCCGCAGCGTTGAACAAACAGGGAGACTTGAATGAGTTCTTCGATATCTCATCCGGAAGTGGGACCCGTGCACCTCGTCAACGCCAGGCTTTTGCAAGTAGGAGGTTGCAACAGGTCATATCTGACTTCAGAAAGCAACAGAGGAGTGGTTCCATCACGCCAGAATCCCGTTCCCCTTCACGAGCCACAAGTAAGGACTCTGGCAGCGGGAACGAGTCAAATGATCCTGAGCCTGTCGCGAAGAAGAAGAAGACAAAAGGCAAGCCATCAACCCGTGGAAGGCAAGTCGGGACAAGGTCATCACGTAGACAGGGGAGTCGAATATCCAAAGCAATTCAGATGCCTCAAATAAATACAACCCGAGATATGACAATGTCTGACGGAGACGGTGATTTTCTACCTAGAGATACTGCTGTGGGAGGAGCTGAGCGCGAACTGAGACCAAGGGTGAAGCCGCGACCTGCGTATCGAGCAGCCAAAGAGAGTCAAGAGAAAGCATTGGACCCAGATGTATAACTGTCGGCTCTTTGTGTATCTACAAATATAATCTAATTGTCGAGATGAACCAAAATTATCGATTAAATCTTCTTTCCTCCATTTTTGGGAGCATGCTCGTAGCCACCGAAACCCAATGAATCCTGGATAACGTTGTCTGGAGCATCAGGCTCTAGTTGACCTCGTTCATTTCGTCTAGCCCTTTGCCATGTCTCAGTACATGTTGATATTAAGGGATGACTATATAGGGACATACCGGAAGAATGTATAGGATAGGACGACATCCTCCACGTTCCGACATGACGCATCGTCTAGGATGTCTTTGTCTATGAAAAAGAGCAGGGGCATGTCGACTTCTTCCCCTGCAAGGAGGCGCTGTTCTTCGAAGCAAAAACACTCGACTTTCGAAAAATATGGGGCAACCTGAGTGCAGATTAAGGTCCGTTTGATTTGGAATGTGAACTTTATTTACCCTATCCGGAGTGACGTTGTAGGTTGCTATCCCTATAAGATCCTTGTTCGATGTATTCTTGGCAGTGTAGAATGCCAGACTAGTTTCGCCAGGTAGGACAGTCACAAATTTTTGTTGGGGAGTGAAAGTCCAAGGTAGCTGTTCCGACTTGTCTGCGTTAAAATGAACCTTAATTCGAGGAGCATTCTCCAAGGGAACAAGACGCTCTGGCTCAAAACGGCCTGTTCCAATGTTCGGTGTGCCTGCAAATCCCGTGGCAGCGCAAAACATGCGATATAAGGGGACAGCAGCATAACTTGCACCAACGGCGAAAACAACCTATAATAGAACTCTTAAAACGATACGAAATCCGCGAGTCACAAAACACGTACCACAGCCGTACTATACATCAGCATTGCTCTATTCTTTGCCCTGCGAACGTCTCTCCACTCGCTGTATAAAATCCGCTTTTTAGGGGAAACATGTGAATTTGTGGACAGGGTCCGTTGTGTCTGTTGAAAAGTATTGCGCAAGTGGCCCCTTGACCTGGAAAACAGACGAGAAAACCTAAACTGACACAAAATGAGCAAGCAGGCATCATCGTCTCCTGCATCGCTATACAGACCGTAGGCAACAGTCTTGAACAAGACATCCAACTGATTGTCACAACCGTTCCTGTCACGTCTCATTAAACTTTGCCTCGAGGCAGCTGTCCGTGCTGGGCGCTGGGCGCTTATTGCTCAAGGGTCTCCATCTATAAGTACTCTCCTTCGCGGACGATGTCGAAGTCACGACCAGAGAGACTATTGCAGACCATCGTTGAGGGCCCCGACGTAGAGTTGCGTCGTCCCATCTCCACTGTCATCCTCTCCGAAACCGAGCTCAAGAATACTACCTTTCTTCAAGTGTTTGATCATGCTGAACCCCTGGGTATCTCTCCAGGATTTAATGACACTGGTTATCTTGTGGCCTTGGCTATCGCGGACAGCAAGGAATGTAGGATAGTCGAATTCCAGGTCAAGCGCCCTTGGCGTGCAAAGGAGAAGATCACCCTTTCGCAGGAAACGATCGACGGTCGGAATACACTGCAGACCAAGGTACTATGTCGCGAGAACGGCGACCTTTTCGCGTTTGACTTGGGACCGTTGGCCATGTCTCTTCTCAAAAATCTGGGAATCCGCGTCAGTAATGCAATCGATATCCAATCGAACTTTTCTGCTATCGACCGAAAACCTGTGTCCGCTATTGAAACTGCACTTGGGGAGTCTGTCAAGATTAAACAAGAGAATATCCGAGGATTATTCACCCATCCTGTATACGACGGCAGCCGTCATAGTCAAAACGACCTTTTTATGCGCGCCTGGATCTCCCAGTTCCTTGCCAGCTTCGGAAATGGCATCACGTTGTTCGAGAAAGCAAAGAGAATTGATACCAGAAAACTTAGTGATCAGGTAAGCTATTGTATTTGCAATGCGACCTTTTTCTGATTCGTCTGTTATTCAAGCATCTTTCTATGCTTGCGAAGGTTGCCACCGACTCAACTCGACTCGATCATATGAAGCCGCTGCAGACAGAGCACCACATCACGCAAATTAAAAATGGTGGATCAATGAATCCGGAGTCGGTTGGGGTGAGATTCGAAAACTTTGGAACACGCATGCGGGGTTCGGGAAGGGTCTGTCTTTAATAACAGACTTTCCGTTGCATCAGTCTGATTAAAAATTCGTAGAACGTCCAAGTCACCGCAAATACTCCTTTGGGCTCAATTGTCTCGAATGGCATTGTCGGCGGAATCAGAGGCCGTACTGGCCACATCAATTCGACGAACAACATTCAACTTGCCGGAACAGAGGTCTTGACTATCACTTCCATTGGTCGAGACGATCCGACAACCGCCGAAGCCAAACGAGCCGCTGTTATTTTGCGCATTCTTCAGGGCGACCTGGGATTGTTAGAAGATAGTCCATGGGTCCGGAATATATGGTTCAATACCAAAGACGATGACAATCTCAGTTGGCCAGAGGAATGGTCACTACCGAAGCTTTCCGAGCCTGTCCGCACGTCATCATTTTCTCCTAGCCGTGTGCTCAATCCTTCCCAGCAAAAGGCTCTCAATGTTATGCTATCCCAGCGGGACGTACACAGAATCACTATTGTTCAGGGTCCTCCTGGGACAGGCAAAACCTCTGTTATCTCATCATTTGTTCAATATTCTGTCAAAGGATTCAACCGGACGGGTATTTGGCTGGTGGCTCAGAGCAATGTGGCCGTCAAAAATATTGCTGAGAAGTTGATCAACGACAATTTTGAGGATTGGAAATTGCTTGTTTCAAAGGATTTCATTTATGATTGGTAACAATTTATGTCTTTTGTCTTTACAATACTAATGTGATCATTTCAGGCATGACCATCTGTATGAGAAAATTAGGCCTCATATTATCCAATCTCATGAGTTCAAAAAACTCAACAACTCAAAATTAAAGGGTATTCATGTCATGCTCTCAACTTTGAGCATGTTATCCAATCGCTTTATTACCACTTTTACTAAAGTGATTCCCCTTCAAACACTTGTTGTCGATGAAGCAAGTCAGATTGAAATTGGAGATTATGTCCCTATATTTTCTTCTTTTGGTCATATCCTCCGAAAAATCTGCTTTATTGGGGATGATAAACAGTGTAACCCTTTTGCATCCTGTTTAAATGATCCATTCTGATGGCTTGCATAACTTTTCTAGTACCACCATTTGGACAAGAAGATTTACAGGATCTACAGAGTATTTTTGAAATTGCTCATCTCAGAAAATATGGACTGTTTCTTGATATTCAATGTGAGATTTATTTATGTTTGATGACTTTGGATTCTGGAATAATATCATTTACTCTAGACCGTATGCCACCACAAATTGGTGACATTATATCTGAAGCAGTTTATGAGAACAAACTCAAATCTAATCCCAACCATCCAATTACAAGTGAGATCACAGCATGTTACTTTGTTAATATTGCAGGAAAGGAAAAACAATGTGATAAATCATTTATGGCAAGTTTTCTAGTATATCATTTTCATTTTCACATGATTAAATAATATTTAGAATGAACTTGAATGTCAAGGCATTTTGAAGCTTGCTAGAAAGTTACAAGAGAATGGAAAAAGCTATAGGATTATTACTCCTTATGAAGCCCAAAGAAATCACATTGAAGTGTCAATGAAAGCTGCTGAACTTCATTGGGGTGATATTTGTTTTAATGTGGACTCCTTTCAAGGTTACTTTTTTTACTTCACTATACAGAATATACAACTTAAACTCATTAGGAAATGAGGAAGACTATATAATTGTTTCTGTTGTCAGAAACAGAGAAATGGGATTTCTCAAGAATTTGCGACGAACAAATGTCATGCTCAGCAGATGCAAAAAAGGGATGTTTATCTTTTCCAGTGAACAGTTTTTGACAGGTCCAGGGGCTGAAACCCTGGTTGGAACCCTTCTCACAAAAATGGGGGGTTCCTGGTTGACTGAAAGTGATATTGATGAAAAGGAAATTTTCTAATTATTTAAATCTGTGTTGACAGAAATTTAATTTTTTTGTGTTTGAACTACCTATTATCACCCATTATAAACTTTCTAATAATCTATAGGCTACTATATGTATGTGAATTTTGAATAGTGTTGTCAGTTATTGCAATCTGACACATACTCTGCATCTCTATTAAAGCAGACGCAATCATTTCCTTGAACTGTTTTGTGGAGGTTTCGGTGCACGAAAATTTTGACTCAATTCCAAATTTGACCATGTCAGGGGCGGCAAGATCTGGAAAGACTGAACTCATCATAATAGATCAATAGAAGCAGTACTCACAATTAATTCCATAACCATCTCGGAAGACAGTGCCAAAACCCGTTCCTTTGAAAAGCAAGCCAGCACTCAGGCCACTTGTGCTGATTTTCCATCTCGAGCTTCGCTCAAAGAGCTCATCCTCAAAAATGTTTGCTGATTCATCATGCAATGGACGTAGCAGGAGTCGTAATCCAAGTAGGTGCCGATCGAAACCACGACCTGTCATAGCTTCACGAGTTCTTTGGCTATGAGAGGCAATGGCATCCTGGAGTAACCGAAAACGGTCCGTGTTCTTCAAGTGGATGAATTAACATATAGGTGTCAAATAGAATGTAAACACTTACTGACGAGAGAGGATCAATCATGCTCAGAACCCACCGCCAGCTCTCCCGGCTGAAAGACCGCAATGTCTCTGTTCTTCCATGTTTGAACATACGCGTTAGAACCGTTTCGTATGTCGCCGTGAACTCCCCGCAAGCCTTGTACCATGCAAGCTGCATTGCCATCTGTATGAAGGCGTCGGGAGACATATTATAACTTCCTATGCAAGAGATCAAAGCTACTCATCAAAGAAACAGGCGTTGCCTACCAAAGCTCTTTATCCAATTTGCCCCAAATTTCTCAAAGTAGAGAACGCTATCATCTGAATCGTCGATGATTGCCTTTGCACGCTCCGCAGCTCCATTGCATTCTCGCCACGCCTTTTCATCACCGACCCAGTCAAGCCGTTCCCAATTTGGTTCGCCGTGGTCGAAGGCGGCAGGGTTATGTATTGCGAAGGACGCGACATCGACTCCTTCGGTGAGTCCGTATTCAGCAACGATACTGGGAACGAGCGCATCAACAGGTGAATGTTCTCCTGCTGCACCAGCACGGGTGGATGGATCGACAATGAGGGTAAATGTTTTGTCGTAGAAGCGGTTTGCTACATTTTGCGGCGTGCCTCGGATTACGTGGACATGAGAATCAATATATGATTGCGATGGTGAACGATGGTGAACATTACGGGTAGAAGAAATAAGGGGAATAGTATACGTTGTATTGTCGAGACTGACGGCCATGATGGAGTGTAGAATTGCTTGGTGTGATCGTTGATTTATTGATGAGAATGCGAGTAAATGTCGGAGATTCTGGTATTAGAAGTCATATCTAGTCAGTTTGGGACCATGTCATTTAAGTGAGGTACAAACTTCGGCCCAGCGATCTCGCTCATCAGCACTCAAGACACCAACAGGAAGAGCTTTCTCTCCGTTGGCCAACCGGGATTCTACATCGAGAACAATGGCTCTGAAGTGAGCCTCTATTTCCCCAGGCTGAAGAAGTGTGTATTGGGATGGTGGATTCTCGGAAGACGAAGGTTGGTAGACGACCATTGAATAACACCAATTGTGGATCATGACCAAGATGGACCTTGCTTCGCGGGAAGTAGGAGGAGGGTGTTCGGAAACCGTATCGCAGAATGGCTCGGGGATTCGTGCGATGTTAAACATGCTCTCTACGCTCTCTAACAGCCATGTTCCAGCTAAAGAAAAGACGTGATTAATTGCAGGAAATTTAAATAGCAGAAGTGGATAAGCGCAGACCCTTTGTGGCCTCTTGTCTTTCGCTGAAGGGTCGAGCTTGAGGGTTGGATTTTGAAGAGAAGAATTCGAGCTCACGTTGACAAAGCATTGTCCCTGAACTGCAGCATTCTATGTAGGAGCCACGACGCCCTCCTCAGTTGCCAAAAGGTGGTTCCCGCTCGATTATCATTTGTTTCTCCACTGAGGGCACTCTTCGGAATCGCAGGGTCATCGGCAAATGCCAACCACCAGTTGGAGTTTACCAACAGCGGTGCGCGCCACTCGAGATAGGCTTTATTCACCCAGAAATTGTCATCCAACCAATTAAATGGAGACACTTTGTCTAAAGCTAAACAAAAATAAGATAAGAAAGGAACAGTTGTTTGCACAATTGACGGACCAACCAGACGTTCCTGAAGAACTCTGCCAATACCGGACTCGAATTCATCAGCCCATTTCGTTCTGAGTGCGTATGCAGAAGAAAAGGACATCCCTCCACGGCGTTCGGCATCTAAAAGGAAAGGTTCGAGAGATTGTAAATATCTGTCGAGGGTTTGGCGCAGGGGTGGGACTGGTAGCCGTCCCCGGCCTTTTGTAGAACTGGTCGAGGTCGCCGAAGAGGACGACCGAATGCCCATCTGTGGCTGTCTCTTGATGGCTGTTCTGAGCATTTTGGACAATTGACAAGGACACAGCAAGCAAAAGTACTTCAGAAGGATTGCACGTGATCGTCGCCGATCGCGTCGTCGATCACTCTGCAGCCTGCTTTTTTTGCCTTCATTTTTCATGGCCCCCTTTCAGGGGGTGGCAATCGCCCTCGACGCCGAGTTCCCTAAACCACGAGTTGACTCGGTGAGCAAGATTTTGGCCTTTAAGACAAGTCTGATTATTTCGTTTAAGGAATGGTTAGAACAATGCTGCGGTTGGATTGTTGAGGAAAAGGAATTGTCTCTAACTGGAAACTTTCAAGAGTTTTTCAAAATCGTCCATGAACAACTTCTTATGTCGGATTTGAAGGACTCTATGCAGCACGGTACTGGAATACCTGAAGTTTCTCGCTTCACCGGAAACCTCACAGGTCCTTCAGTCCTCGTACAAATCATGGCGATCAAGGACATGGGAGTCAGCGCATTTCAGCTTGAGCAGATACGTGCTGCTCGTGAAGAACGCATGTTGGCAGGTGTAGGAGACGAAGAGGGCGAGGAAGATGGGGATGTTGAGGTGGAAGGCGAGGGTCCATTGCCAAAGTATCCAAGGGGTACTTTGCTTCTCAGGCTATCTGATGGAGTAACAGAATTCGAAGCGATGGAATACCGGCCAATTCCCCAGCTGGTTTTGGGCGTCACAAAACTAGGGTATAAGGTGATTTCTACGTCATTGTCATCCCTTTATTCAACAATTAAAGTGCCATTTAGTTACAGCTTAACGGTACTCGGTTCTCGAATGGCATAGCATTCCTTGAACCTGCTACCATCAAACTCGTTGGCGGAGAAAATGCTGACCTTCATGCGGAATGGGAGACCAATTTTAAGCAATATCTACAGGCAAGACTGATGGGGTACTTGTGTCTTTTTCTATTCTAAACCTGGATGTTAATTGGTGTCATACTAGCCAAGCTGCAGAAACACAGGGAGAGTCCAGAACCACGCCTCTTCCGGACTTTCCTCGCGCATCGCGAGCTCCATTACGAGATATCTCACCTCTACCACCAACACTCCACGACGATGATATCGACATGGAACCGCGTCGGAAACGGCCAACCAGTAATTCACTCGTTGATTCTACACCCAGCAATCCTAGATCGATCAAGTCCCTCCCGAATCGGCTTCGAAAAAGCGGCGAAATATCAGAAATGGATAAGAAGCCAGAAGCAGAATCAATTCCACCCGGACCAGGACAGCGCGTCCAGAATCCGCCGACACGGGAAAAGCGGGCATCCTTTGACTTTGATCTCCTAACTGAAGTCGACGATACCGAGAACGCACCACCGAGACCTTCAAAACATAAAGGGAAAGGGCGAGCTATGGACCAGCACTCTACGCAAAAGCGTCATCTACCCGATGGCTACAGTTCGGATTATGGCATAGACGAGGAAAACATGTTTGAAGACGACGGCTTCTGGGAGGTATTGGATCGAGTCGAAAAGGAAGCTCTGGAGGATGGTGAACGCTCGAATACACAGTCAAAATCAAAGGTTGACAGTGATGGAGATAGCTATTCAAAGAGGCGAAGTACAGCCCTGCCGACTCCTGTGGCAAGTGCAAACGACGTTATTGAACTTGACGACGACTCAGACGAAGATGCCAATAAGGAAAACGCTTTCGTGCCTATGCGGCATGTCCGTAGAAAGACGGAAGAACTGGTTCGGGGTAGGTCGCCTACAAGTCACAAGAGACAATCATCGAGTCAGAAAAAGAAAAAAGCTGATGTTATTGACATATCAGACTCGGATTAAGATCTCCAGTATTATCGTACATAAATCAATCATCGGATTTCCCTCTTAAGCTTTCTCTACTGTTTGTCATCACAGACTCTTGAAGGAGTGGAGGCTTCATCTTTGTCTGCGCTGATTGAAATGAACTGTGGGCGCCAGCGCTGGCTCAACAAGATGAAAGTTTAACGCCATGATGTTTGGACATGTAATTGAACTGGCTAGTAATACCACGAGCGTCCGTGGAAAGAGGTGGCTCACAAAAAAGACATCGTCTGTTCAGACACAAGAGTTAGTGAAGTTTGCATATGACTGGATGTACTTAGCATATTTCACGAATGGTTGAGGATAGAAAGTAATCGCTTGAGAGTTTCATTGGCTACAGCAAGAAGATAAGAAACTATTACACATACAAAGGTTGGTTGTCTTATTCGAATTGCCACGCACAGTAGCGGCGCCTGATAAGGGCATTCTCCACGTCTAGTTGGCGCCATTATACATTAATCGAAGAAATGTTACGAGGAAGTCTTATCCAAGAATGCTGGTCTTGGTTTTCTTTTTCTTCTTGCTGGTATTTGCAAAGCTACGCCAACTATCGACACGCTGCTCGCGTGATTCTGATTGTGAACGAATGAGGGAACGGACCTTCACAGGGAGGCCACTACTCACCTTCCCAAAGCTTATCATCCTCCGCCTTTCTCTTCTTCTGGGCAACTTCTTCGTCCTTCTTTTGTGCTTCTAAGCCTTCGTTTGCAAGATTCACTTTTATGGCTCTGAGGATTCAAAGGTGGATATACCATCACGATAGGAAAGAAGGCACTAACTTTCTTCTCAGTAATTCCTCGTCGATCAGAAGCTGCTTGAATTGCGCTTTAAGACGAACTTGAAAAGTTGGATTCAGATCCTGAAGTCTCAGATCCGAGTCGGTAATCGATGTTGGGAGGTTGAGAGCCTTCAAAACCTGATTGCGGGCCTCATTTAAGACTGCGTCAAGTTCTTCGCGTTTTGGCTTCTCAGACAATTCCGATTCAGCCTGTGGGGTAACAAACATAAGTTCTGGTAGTACATGCAGCGTTGGGACATATGCGAAACCTTTTTCAGGATATCAAAGGCTTCTGGAGCTCGTTCGTGGGAGCATTTGTCTGGATGGATGACTGCACAGAATCAATCAGAGGCAAACGCTTGTGATGAAGGGAACACGTACATAATGAAATTTGGCGAAATTTCTTCTTAATTTCTTCTGCAGTTGCGGTCACTTTCAAGTCCAGGATATCGTAGGGGCTGTTTCACAAGGTCAGGTCAGCAGTTCAAAAGAATTGAGAGGGGATCGCGTACTTGAGCCTGAAGGCTTTGAGAATTCGATCTACCTCTGTCTCGCGCTGAAATGCAGAAGCCTCACGGTTTAGAATCTTGTCAATATCTAACTCGTCTTGACTGGGCTTCGGATTTGACGGTGCGTCTGCAGTATTTGACATGGTAGAACGAAGCTGAGGATCAGTCACAGTGGCAAAAATAATGGCACGTGCCAGAAGGAAATTCATAACTCTTAGACTCCCAGCTGCAGCAAAGCACTGAGCAAAGTTCAAACAACATGGCCACAGCAGTAATCATAGGAGTCGGTGCAGTCACTGCTGCTATACTTGGCCGGTCCATTATGCGGCATGGTCTCTTTGTTGGAAGGGGGGCAGCAGAAGAATTCTTCAAAGGTGGATTCAGAGCCAAGATGGATAGGAAAGAGGCTGTCCAAATCCTGGGTCTCAAGTTAGTATTTTATACGCTGACTACCCGCGACTTCAAGCTAACCCATGCATCTTGCTTTAAAGGGACGGCCCCAAGTTACGTCTTCAGTTCAAGGACGCCCACAGGCAAATTATGCTTGCAAACCACCCGGATCGAGGCGGCTCACCTTACCTTGCCAGTAAGATCAACGAGGCGAAAGACATGCTGGACAAAATGGAGAAGAAAAGATAAGACTTATTGTGCGTCATCTCCACCGTTCGGATTCCTTCAACTATTCACCAACCATTAGACCCGGTTTTCCATCTTGTTACTTATGTATATCTATATTCTCTTAATGCACCCCCTCATGCTCTACGAATGTTCACATGCGGAGAGTTGCGGGTCTAATTTCTCTCAACTAAAAATTTCTTAGAAAAAGGAATGAACCCAATAGCGACGTCTCCTGGTAACAACACCAACATCCGACACAGATACTTATTGAACCATTTCTGAATTCCGAAAAGCTGGTTACACATAGTGGTCAAGTGAATTATACAGTATACTAATTTATAGACGCATTATGACATTCGGTACTTAGTCATCTCTTAATCGTCTTCTAACATGACCGTCCCAGATCTCAAACCGACAAAACTTGGCACAAAACAGTAGTGAGCCTTTTGATCTTCCGCTCTGCGATTGTATTATAAATTTTCTAGCTGGGACGACGTTTACGAGGAAGAAATTCGAAATTTCAATGAAATCGGCGATGAAGGAGAAGTTTGGTAAGCACCGACATTAAATTTTTCGAAATCACCCTCTCAGATCATGAACACAAAGGTTCGGTATTGAAACTTCAGTAAAGATGGTAAATTGGGCACTTGAGCACGTCCCCCCATCTTTCCGACCGACAATTCTGGAAGTGGGAAGCGGCAACGGAATTCTCTTGCTTGGTCTTCTCGAAGCAGGTTACAACTCAGAGGGAACAATATTACATGGTGTAGATTACAGTGATGCCGCCGTAAAACTTGCTCAAGCCATAGCAGGGAATCGTGGTGGATCGGGTGGTATCACATACACTCATTGTGATTTTCTGCAAGATGATCCTCCTTCACCGAATCGTAGCTCGGACAGTGGTACTGCAAATTGGGATCTCATTATGGACAAGGGGACATACGATGCCATTGCACTGGGGGCCAGGGACGCAAACGGGCGTTCACCTGCGACCCATTATCCTGACCGAGTAGCGCGGTTGTTGAAACCAGGTGGAATTTTCTTAATAACTTGTGGGTAGCATTCGTTTTGCATTGTGATTCCATCTCATTTTACATTTTCAGCTTGTAATTTTACCGAAGAGGAACTGAAGGAGAGCTTCATCTCAGAAAACACAAGACTAAATTTTCAGTATGTGCCATTCACCTGATAATACCTATCTGATCTTCACGAGTTTTACAGTTCACGAATACAATATCCTGTTTATACATACGCTGGAAGGAGTGGAAGCATATGTTCAAGCGTCGCATTCCAAAAGTCATAGCGACAACTGGTGTTCTACTTACTATGCAGTCACTACGTCGATACCGGTTTGCAAAGTTGCTTTTGCTATCCCAACAGCCCACCACATAAACTTCGAGTATCCGCCATCATCATTTGAATCGCGTTGAAAGGCTTCAGACAGGAAGTAAACAAGACCCATTGCTAAAGCTTGAATGCGTGAAGCCTTGATGAAAATCTCCTCGACCGCATGCCGATTGCGGGTGAAAGGGACGTTTCTGATGTCCTGGGTGACGAGCGGTGTCGATCTCTGACTGTTTAGGAAGATTTGGATCATTAATTCTTTCAAGAATTCTCTTGTGCGAGGTTTAAGGACGGTAAAATCAACGGGCTGCGAATATGGCGTTTGAATGGCAAAAAAATAGACAAGAGACTTCAGACGCACTTTCAGGACTTGAAGGCTAACAGAATCTTTGGAAATCCACCAACCATAAGCCTTGGCAATGTTGTGGAGTCGTATTTGTGTTATAGCTTGAGACTGAAGATCAAAACCCGTATTGTTGTGCTGAGCACTTTTGATGACGGCCGCTCCACCAACGTTCGTCTCACCCAAGTCACGTAGGAAGTCCCACATGCAATATTGTAGAGTGACCTTGTAGGCGTGCGAGACGCGGCACAATTGCTGGTATACAAGAGTGTAGTATGGGTTATAGAGTTTCTCCTAGGAAAGGATAAGAGGTTGGGATGAGTGCAAAAGTAAACGCACACGTACATTTCCGCAACAGTGCAGCAAGACACGGACAATTTCGCGTTGTTGAATCTCTGTGAGGTTCAATTGAGAAAGGCGTTCGCAAGCATCGATGTAGTCCTAAGAACAGTTCAGAAATTGAACATCAAAAGTCCCAACAGTGACAGAGCTGATGGGGACTCACATCGCTGCTCATAAGGACAATGAAGATGCCTCTACGAATTTCGGTGTTCATACCCTGAGCACGAGCAAGTTTTGCCAACGTAGCAGATTCGTCGTCGGTTGTGTCCGTTTCGCGAGAGGTATCTGTCCTTTTGCTGAGCTCGGCTTGCTTGTCACCCCAACCAGCCCCGACCAACCACCATTTACCCTTGGAGTTGGCGGAGTGAAGATCCTCGAGCGATACTCGCATTGGCTCATGTCCAACGACTGATATTAGTCTGTATTAGAGAACGAGGGAACAGTATGGTTCGAAGAACATACCATGCCGTATTTTGCTGAGGTTGGAGAGGAATTTTTTCATCCTTTCCATGGCGGCACCCCCCTGGTTTTGAGTTACGTTTCTTTTCAGTTTGTTGTTCTTGAGGTTTGTGAGAGTCTCAATCATGAACATTGTTCGAGAGCTTTAAAATATTTAATTAGCAGAGAAATAAAGGAAATGTGTAAATAATACCTGACAGCCTCGTTGTTGACAGAAAATTTCCCCTGGACAATGTTGATGATGTCCTTCAATGCGGATGGATCGTCCTGTCGGAGTTGCTGTCCAGAATCTGTGAAGGGTATTGGAGTCAAGATAAGAAAGAAAAGGAAGTAGCTTACTCCTCAGAAGCTTCAACAACAATTCGACGTTGAATTCGGTCAAGTCTCCGTCTAACAAAGCCCGGATCATATCGAAGACCAGCACAGACGAAATGACTTGGAAATTATACAATTCAGATATGAGTACCAAGAGATTTGAGCATTCTTTGCCATCTTTCTGTACTTCGATGTCTTGAGAGGATGAGGGAGTAAGTGAAGAAGCCTGCATAGCAGCATGGTATTGCTCATACGATGCCACCGCGTGTTGTACGAAGTTGGCAGCAAAGTCGATGCCTATGATCTTGTAAAGACTCGAGACGAAGGCCGCATAGATGACAACGAAGGAGTCTAGGAGAGAGGAATGGTTGGAAATGCTGTTGATTATGAGGGTTGTAAGTGTTGACGTTACGTCTGGCAATATTAGTCAGTCGTTTGTATTGCCATAAAATGTAGGTTTGTTCTTACCATGCCTGCGGTAATCCCTGTAAAGGGCCTCGACATTGATAATGATAGTGGTGATATTTTGTTCACTCATGCTGGATCAAGTCAGATTGGACATTGATGGGAAGGTTAAGGTGTACATACCGGTTCAGCAGGCCCTTCAGAAGCCTTGTCAACTTTTGAACAGCTTCAGCGTTGCCGTCGTCGTGATTAGACATTCTCTGGTGCGGGGGGACGTATCGGCTTGGTAAAGGTGTTGGAAGGGGGATGCCTGAGGTCGGTTCAGACGTTGGTTCAGAAGTTGGTTCAGGTATATGCGTTGAATCGGAAAAATCCAGCATGTCTGTTAAAGAAGGATCCCGTCATTTTTAACTCGGGGCGTAGTTGAGGAGAAGTTTACCATCCAAGTCATCAAGGCCAGAAAACTTTTTCTTTTTGGTCTTCCCAAGCCCAAGTTTCGACTCGAGGTATGTGATATATGCATTTTCTTCTTCCTCAAGCCTAGAGCTCGCTTTTGGGGGTGGGACGCACGTCTCATCGAATGAATCAACTTTCAAGTGTCGTTCGGCATATTCGATTCTCGGTTTTTTGGCGTTGGGAGATTCGGAATGGTCTCCTTCAGCATACCGCTTGGGGGCTGCATTCAACCGTTTATGCTCATTCGAGAAATAGTTTGCCTTGTTTTGTTTCTTTAAAGCACGTTCCTGTTTGCGATCTGTTTTTCTGGAACTTTGAGAGTGATAGCATCGACTGCCAGCTTAATCTGACTTATCGAAGGGACAAATAAATAAATAAAATTAGAGACCTACCTTGTGAATCCTTGACCTGGTCAAACAGGCTTCGTGGTAGACGAGTTGTTGAGGATTTCTTGTTGGGTGCACTCATTGACTTATATGTTTTGATCGCGTCACAGTTAGTACTGAGTCGATCCTGTCACCTTGGAAGATGCATTACTCATGTCTTGGTATATATAAGCGATATCTGCTTCATACTTTTTGTGTAATTTCCAAGGTAATTTCCCACTTTTTTAATTCCACTATTTCATTCTGAAGAATGTCGTATGTAATGTTACATAGAAACCGACGCTTCATGAAAGTCCTAGCTTTCGCCTGAGAATAGACATACAAGGCACCGAAGAATTATCGGACAAGTGGAACGGGATAGTGTACGGCAGTTGAGGCTTGACCATAAATTACGCTGAATAACTTAGTGTCAAGTAAAGTAAAAATGACATATCACAAGTCATATGTCTTCTGCACTAGCAAAGCGTCAGGGCCCTTGTTCTTCACCTCCCAACAACGGTGGCCTGGTCTTCAGGTCTTCCAGTAATAGACGGTTGCTTTGCATACCCTAACAGCTGTAAATCTGCTCCTGCATACAAGTTGGCGTCAGCAACTTCTGTCTGAGTGGAAGCCGAAGAATTGGGAGTCAGGCCAGGCATGGGGCCACCATAAAATTGGTCGTTGGGAACTGGCGTTGAGTATAGTCGTGGCTGGCGTTCGTAGAGCATTAGGAGACTGGTAATTTGTGGCCCTGCCATGTCCCTTACGAAGATCGTACGTACTACGCGCGGGAAATGGCTGGAACAGAAGATGCCCTGCACCATGAGAGCGACATGAGACGCTTGAAAATGTAGTAGAGGGCAGGGTCGCTGTTCTTCGTTGTCAAAAACAAAAGTGTAGGGGTCGTGGGGGGTTGGGTTGTAGACTTGGACGCGAAATGGGGAAGGTGTGACTGGAATATATTCGAATTCGTTAAGAAGCTACAAATGGTAGATGTTAGCAAGTCCGCAATGCACAACATGCACCCACCTTCGGGAACGTCCGACCCCACGCCCCTGTGCAATGCTTTCTTCTCGCATAGCAAAATCACGCTCCTCGTACTCCAGCATCGAGTTTCGCTGTCTTTCACCCGGGACAAACACAAAGCCCTCTGAATCGAATTCACGATGATGAGTAGGACATACTGCGGAACACTTATCGCAACTGAGACACAGGACATGAGGCTACTCACAACAGATCAAGTTTAAGGGGTTGTCTTTCTCGAAATCCGACAACGATGGTGCTATCTTGCGGATGCAATCAACCTACAAATCCGTGAAACAATTTTCAAATGTCAGCTTGAAACACACTTACTAGGTAATTCTCAGTAGACCTTCGCGCGATGATCTGGGCAACGTCCACAATGTACATCCCGCATAGCCTCCATCGCGAGAAATGATGCAGGCTTCCTGAGTTTCAGATAAGGCATTTGAGTCGTCCACAGTGGGCAGTGACATCTATTTAAGAGGTTGTTTAAGAGGACGGTCACCGTGAAGCTTGTGATACTGAGTTTAAATTTGTCATCACGGTCCGGAAGGCTCATTTGCAGTGTACTCAATTACACCCAATGCTCTTCCTTCAGATGCGGCCCAATGGTCTAGTAGTATGATACGCGCTTCGGGTAATCCCCTTCGAATGAAGTCACGTGTGCGTGGTCCCGGGTTCAATTCCCGGTTGGGCCCTTTTTAAAATGTTTTACGAAGACATTAGCTTTTTTGCATTGAGGAGAGCGAGGGAAGTATGCTCTCCCGGGTACAATGTCGTCTTTTCCATGGGAGTCGCTTAAAGCAGAGACCCTTCGCATTTATGCAAGGATCTTGGAGCAAACTTGGTAATGAAACAAGATATGGCAACCTTTCTGAAAGAAGTCGAGACTCGAGGATGTACGCGAACCGTGGTAGCTTTGTCAAGCTTCAAGTCTGACAATACTCTCAGTGTCTTCTACATCACAGGACTGTAAACCCACTGGGAAGGCTAGTAATGACCCAGTACCAGACCCCGTTACGAAAGGATGTGAGGAACCTGACTCAGTGTCACTATCCTCCGATGATATGGACTGTTCAAGTAATAACCATATCAACTTGCTCGGATTCCACAAAACCGATGATGCCCTTAACCGACGACCCCATATCAACCTAACAAGGCACCTTGCCCTCAATCAGCGTCGCGAGCCGCAACCATTGTTCCCGCCGGTCGCACAGAAGGGCAGGGTCGAGACGTGGAAACATGCCGCTTACTCCAACGGCCATCCTTCAAATATGTAGGCATTTAGTTTCTACTGTCGCCCCTTCACCGATAATTGTATCGCTGTATCAACTACTGCGATGCCTGCGAACGGCATCTCCAACTGCCATGTCAATCAGGGACAGCAGTAAATAAGGTATGGTAGTTATGCGCGCATAAAGAACTGTCCAAGCAATTCATTCCTCTTCACAGATCGTTTTCTACCTTGATCCAAACCTACAATGGTGCAGTAATGACTTCGCTTGCCAACTGAGTCGTTCATTGACTGAAGTCCACAACGGACCCATGGAAAATTTCCGACATCCCCGAGTTGTCCCCTGGCCCTAGAGAGGCGAAAGGACCTGGAATAATAGGCTGGGGCTGTATGTTGAGGACCGGTACCGGTCTCTCTGGAGACAGTCAATCGATGTGACAGCATTCGAGAAGGAGTCCTCCTCTTCCGCCACCTCCGAGTTATTCGCGGGCGTGGATCGAGTTCTCACAGTCTCGGTCGATGGAGGAGTGCAAGTCAGAGCCAGAGTGTCTCCCCTCGGCTCTCTACCTATTCAGACTCGGTGATAATCATGATGGACGCCAATCGGCCTGGTAGCATGCACACTGATCTGGATTTGGTGCAGCAGCATTACCCTACTGCGTATCGCTGAAGATTTTTCATTGTGACCGTGTTAGGAAAATGCCGTTGAGTGGGTTGGATCCCAGTTTGCTTATTGGGTTTCTGTGTCGTGATGGGGGGGTTGGTAGGATTTTAGGAGGAGGGCCGGAGAGGTAATGTTCTTTGGTTCGTGCTTGAATTTGAATTAACGGTCCTATTAGCTACCAAGAACAATATTTTTAGTACAGGATGAACCTCCTACGT
>Ga0307517_10002778_pt1 | contig 27841 bp, 28 predicted proteins | sample 23_EM_MG_FD_194515 | JGI IMG/M metagenome (GOLD analysis project Ga0307517, IMG submission 194515) | Populus trichocarpa ectomycorrhiza microbial communities from riparian zone in the Pacific Northwest, United States - 23_EM | ecosystem: Host-associated > Plants > Roots > Unclassified | place... | reverse complement strand
GTGTATATAGCCCCGTCGTCCCGGCGAACGCCGGGACCCATACCGCGTTGTGCTATCGGCTAAAGCAAGGTGGCTGACACCTGCGACAATCACAACCGCCGCGGCGTATGGGTCCCCCGATGCGCAATTGCGCATCTGAGCTCAAGGCCGGGACGACGATCGAGTTTGTAGGCGCGCTTCCCCTAATCCACCATATCCGCAACCGCCTTGCCGCAAGCAGTCGTATCCGCGTTGCCGCCGAGATCCCTTGTGCGCAGCGTGCGTTCGCCGAGCGTGCGCTCGATGGCGCCGACGATCGATTGCGCGGCTTCCTTCTCGCCGAGATGCTCCAGCATCATCGCGCCCGACCAGATCATGCCGATCGGGTTGGCGATGCCCTGCCCTGCGATATCGGGCGCGGAGCCGTGCACCGGCTCGAACACCGACGGGAAGTTGCCTTCCGGATTGATATTGCCTGAAGGCGCGATGCCGATGGTGCCGGTGCAGGCCGGGCCGAGATCGGACAGAATATCGCCGAACAGATTGGAGCCGACCACGACGTCGAACCAGTCCGGATGCAGCACGAAATTCGCGGTGAGAATATCGATGTGATATTTGTCCCACTTCACCTTGGGATAGTTCTTCGCCATCGCTTCGACGCGCTCGTCCCAATAGGGCATCGTGATCGAGATGCCGTTCGACTTGGTCGCCGAGGTCAGATGCTTCTTCGGCCGTGACTGCGCCAGATCGAATGCGAATTTCAAGATACGATCGACGCCGATGCGCGTCATCACGGTCTGCTGGGTGACGAATTCACGGTCGCTGTCCGGGAACATGCGCCCACCGACGGAAGAATATTCGCCTTCGGTGTTTTCGCGCACCACCCAGAAATCGATATCGCCGGGCTTGCGGCCCGCGAGCGGCGACGGCACGCCGGGCATCAAGCGAACCGGGCGCAGATTGACGTACTGGTCGAACTCCCGGCGGAATTTGATCAGCGAGCCCCACAAGGAAATGTGATCGGGGATTTTCTGGGGCCAGCCGACCGCGCCGAAATAGATCGCGTCGTGCTTGCCGATTTTTGCTTTCCAGTCCTCCGGCATCATCTCGCCGTGCTTTTCGTAATAGTCCCAGGACGCGAAGTCGAAATGGTCGAAATGCACGGCGACACCATGCTTTTTCGCGGCGGCCTCCAGCACGCGCAGGCCCTCCGGGACCACTTCCTTGCCGATGCCGTCGCCGGGAATGACCGCGATCCGATAGGTTTTTTTGCTCATCCTCAGGTTTCCTTGGGTGACTGATAGCTTGCCGGGAACACGGCTTATTGCATTTCCCTGCAATGAACCAAACTGCATTCTGGTGCAACGCTGCACTGCAATGTTGACCGTGCCCGCGCCAACCGCCTACCAATTCCAACGAACATTCCGCTGCGATATCCCCTCCTGAAGCGAGAATTCCCATGGATCTGCATCTGCGCGGCAAGCGTGTCCTGATCACCGGCGCCTCCAAGGGCATTGGCGCCGCCGCGGCCGAAGCTTTCGCCGAGGAAGGCTGCGACATCAGGCTCGCCGCCCGCAACGGCGAACAATTGAAGGCGCTCGCCGACCGCCTGCGCTCGGCTCACCAGATCGATGCCACGACGCATGTGGTCGACCTGCGCAAACCTGAGGATCTGGCAAAACTCGCCAAGGATGCTTCCGACATAGACATCCTCGTCAACAATGCCGGCGATATTCCGGGCGGCTCGATCGACAAGATCGACGAGGCGACCTGGCGTCACGCCTGGGAATTGAAAGTGTTCGGCTACATCAACCTCACCCGCGCGATCTACGCGCAGATGGAGGCGCGCGGCCACGGCGTCATCGTCAACGACATCGGTGCCGCCGGTGAAAAATTCGACGCCAATTATATCTGCGGCAGCGCCGGCAATGCCGCATTGATGGCCTTTACCCGCGCGCTCGGCGGCAAGAGCCTCGCCGACAATATCCGCGTGGTCGGCATCAACCCGGGCCCGGTCGGCACCGACCGCCACGTCACGCTGCTGAAGACACGCGCCAAGAACCAGTTCGGCGACGAGAACCGCTACAAGGAATTCCAGAAGGGCCTGCCGCTCGGGCGGCCTGCGCTTGCGCGCGAGATCGGCGATCTGATGGCGTTTTTAGCGTCGGATCGATCGGGGTATACGTCGGGCGTGATTTATACGGTGGATGGCGGAATCAGCGCGGGGTGGGGTTAGGCGTTCTGACTATTTGCGCGGCGAACCCGCGGCTCTACTCCTCATGGTGAGGAGGCGCGTAAGCGCCGTCTCGAACCATGCGGCCCCGACTGTGGCCTCGCCCTTCGAGACGCGCGTCGCGCTCCTCAGAGGATGAGAATCATTCCTCAACCAGCATTTGCCAAGGCGGCTTAGCTGTGATTCGCTGGCATTGCATGCGAAGCAGGTGCTGACGATGGCTGGTGAGCAATTGTTCGAGGATTTACCCGAGCAGGAAAGATCGCAGGCTGAGGCGCGCGGTGCGCCGCGACTGCGGATGCCGGAACGCGATCAGATCGGTATGCAGGTGGCGGCGTTGAACGATCTTGTTCCGGATGATCATCCGGTGCGGGCGGTTTGGGCGTTCGTGGAGGGGCTCGATCTTTCGGCGTTGCACGACGCCATCAAGGCCCGCGAGGGCCAGCCGGGGCATCCGCCGGCAGCGCCGGAACTGATGTTGGCGCTCTGGCTATGGGCCACGGTCGATGGGGTCGGCAGCGCCCGCCAACTGGACCGGCTGTGCCGCGATCATCTGGTCTATCGTTGGTTATGTGGCGGGGTGTCGATGAACTATCACAGCCTGTCGACCTTCCGGATCGCCCATATCGCAGTTCTGGAACGACTTCTGGCGCGGGGCGTCGCGTCGATGGTGGAGGCCGGGTTGGTCTCGCTCGACACGTTGGCGCAGGATGGCTTGCGGGTGCGCGCTTCTGCCGGGGCGAGTTCGTTCCGCCGGCGCGCCCGGCTTGATGATCTGCTCGCAAAGGCACAGGCGCGGGTGGAGCATTTGCGCGCTGAAGTCGAGAGTGATCCGGCGGCGGGTAATCGTCGCCAGCAAGCGGCAAAGGAGCGTGGCGCCCGCAAGCGCAAGGATCAGGTCGCGGCGGCGCAGGAGCGCATGAAGGAACTGGAGGCCGAACGGGAACGGCGGGAGAAGACCAACAAGAAAGAAGTGGCCAGGCAGAAAGAGCCTCGCGCCTCGATCACCGATGCCGAGGCGCGGGTGCTGAAGATGGCGGATGGCGGGTTCCGTCCCGGGTATAACATGCAGATCATATCGACGCCGGAGCACCAGGTGATCGTTGCGGTCGACATCGACACCAGCGGCTCGGATCGCGGCCTGGCACAGCCGGGGATCGAAGCCGTGCATGCGGAAGGCTACGAGCCCTCCAACTATCTGGTCGATGGTGGCTTCACCAAAAACGAGGCCATCGAGTGGGCCCATGCCAAGAATATAAAACTGTGGTGCCCGCCGGGGCAGACCAAACACGGCACCGACCCCTATGCGCCGAAGAAAGATGACGGGATTGGCGTCGCGGATTGGCGACAACGCATGCAGAGCGAGCACGGCAAGACATTCTACCGGCTGCGCGCGGAGCACGAATGCATCAATGCCCATGCCCGCCGCATGGGCCTGCGCCAGCTTTCTCTGCGCGGCAAGATCAAGGCCCGCATCCATCTGCTGTGGTTCGCGGTGGCTCATAACATGACGCGCTTCTTCGCGTTGCGCACCAAGGCGCTGGCAACGGCATGAAAAGGCGAACTAACCGCCAGCAAGTGCCCGCAACTCGCTGCGAGCATCGGCTTCGCATCGAAATGCATGGTCCCAGTTCGCGGCAGATTGACCAAATCGCTGCCATCCGGGCGCCACCTCAGCCTTAAATCTTGCCGCAGGTGTCCAGCGGATACAAATTATCCGGACGAGAGCCAATCATTCTCACCCTCTCAGGGTGAGGATCACACCGTCCTCTCAAACAACTGCCGGATCAGCGTCGTGATCCTTCCCTTCGGCGACATCATCTCGCTCATGATGGAAAAATGATCGGCGCCCGGAATTTCCTCATAGGTCACCGGCAATCCATGTTTCGCGCGGTGGGCGGCAAAATCCGCGGTCTGCTTGCGCAGCAGCGGCAACTCGGCACTGCCGACCACGAGCGACAGCGGCTTTAGCGGACCACCCGCCATCATCATCGGCGAGTTGCGGCGCGATATGGCCTCGTCGGCTTTCAGCTTCTCGTTGAGATAGCTGTGCCTGACAGGCTCGAGGTCGTAGATGCCTGATATCGCCATCCCGCCCCTCACCTTGGAATGCGACAGCGCCATCGAGGTGAGATGGCCGCCGGCCGACCAGCCTGATACCACGATGCCATCGGCGGCCGCACCGAGCGCAGGCAATTGCCCGGTGAGATAATCGATGCCGGCATGAATTTCGGTGACGATCTCGTCGAGCGTCGCATCGGGCGCCAGTGTGTAGCCGATCAGCGCGACATTGATACCATGCGCCATCGGGCCTTCAGCCATGATCGTAAAGACCTCCTTGGCGCGGGCCTGCCAATAGCCACCATGGATGAAGAGCAAGGTCGGTGCGTTGTCGCCGGCTTTCAGGAAATCGATCCGGTTGCGCTCGCGCGGGCCATGGCGGAGATCGATATGATCAGGGTAACGCTTGCGCATCTCGCCAGAGCGCTGCTCCCAGCCGGCGACCATCTCGGTGCTGCCGGGCACGGCGACGCTATTATTGAGCCCAAGATCGCGGTCCTGCTGGCTCATCGCGCGCCAATCCAGTGCAGAGAACAATGCCGGCATTCCTAATCTCCAGTGCAGCCACGACGTGAGCGCGTTTCTACTTTGCCGGAAAATGTTCTACAGCAACAATTGACGATCAAGAAACGGCGGAGAAACAGAGTGGCTGATCAGGGGCTGGTACGGGAGACGGCGTGCGCCATCGTCGGCAAACTGAGAGCGGGCGAAGTCACCCCGCTCGATCTTCTCGACGTGCTGGAAAAGCGGATCGCCGAGGTCGACGGTCCCGTCAACGCGCTGCCGACGCTGTGCTTCGATCGCGCCCGCGACCGTGCCAAAACCCTGATGAAAAAGCCCGTGGGCGAGCGCGGCCTGCTCGCGGGGCTGCCGATCCCGATCAAGGACCTCACGGCCGTCGAGGGGGTGCTGACGACCCAGGGCTCGCCGATCTACAGGGATAATATCCCGGTGAAGTCGAACATCCTGGTCGAACATCTCGAAAACAATGGCGGCGTGGTCTACGCCAAATCCAATACGCCCGAGTTCGGCGCCGGCGCCAACACCTTCAACGAAGTGTTCGGGCCGACGCGCAATCCCTGGGATACGTCGCGCTCCGCTGCCGGCTCCTCGGGAGGTGCTGCGGTGGCGCTCGCCACCGGCACCGCCTGGCTCGCGCACGGCTCCGACATGGGCGGCTCGCTGCGTAACCCCGCGAGCTTCTGCGGCATCGTCGGCCTGCGGCCGAGCATCGGCCGCGTCGCGCATACGCCCATCGCTGCGGTCGACCGCAATCTCGGCGTCCAGGGTCCAATGGCGCGCAATGTCGAGGACGTCGCCTTGCTGCTCGACGCCATGAGCGGCGAACATCCCGGCGATCCCTTGTCGCTGCCCGTGCTGCCGAACTCGTTCCTGTCCGCCGTGCGCTCAGGCGAGAAACCGAAGCGCATTGCCTATTCGCCTGATCTCGGCATCACGCCTGTGGATCCCGAGGTCGCTGCCATCACCCGCAAGGCGGCGCAGCGTTTCGCCGAGCTAGGGGTTATCGTCGAAGAAGCCCATCCGGACCTCCGCGAAGCCCATGAATGCTTCCACGTGCTGCGTGCCTTCGACTTCGCGCTGAGCAAAGCGGCGCTGCTGCGCACCAAGCGCGACCTGCTGAAACCCGAAGTGATCTGGAACATTGAGGAAGGCCTCAAGCTGACCGTCGAGCAGCTCGAGCGCGCCGAAGCGCAGCGCGTCGCGATGACCGCGCGCACGCTGGAATTCTTCGACAAATACGACCTGCTGCTGTCGCCCGCGACCATCGTGGCGCCGTTCCCGGTCGAGAACCGCTACGTCGCCGAATGCGCCGGCAAGAAGTTCGACAATTATGTCGAATGGCTCGGCATCGTCTACGCGATCACGCTGGTGTGTTGCCCCGCGCTGTCGCTGCCATGCGGCTTTACCGCGTCGGGCCTGCCGGTCGGCCTGCAGATGGTCGCCCCGCCGCGCGGCGAGGCAAAACTTCTCGCTGGCGCCAGGGTGTTGGAAGACATTCTGGGCGTGCGCAGCACCACGCCGATCGAGCCGAGAGCGCCGAGGTAAGGCATCTCTCCCTCATGGTGAGGAGGCGCAATTGCGCCGTCTCGAACCATGGAGCCCGTGACCATCCTTCGAGACGCCGCTTCGCGGCTCCTCAGGATAAGGCCTGTGGGTTTGCGCCGGGTCTGAGGGAACCGCGCGCAGCCCTCGGCAGTTACCCGTGCTGTTCCGAAAGGCGCACTGAACCGGGATAGCCGGGATTGCAGGTCGCGTGTGGGAGACCAGACATGACAGATCAAGTCATCAAGCCCGTTAGCGACCAATTCGACATCGCCGACGTCGAGCGTCGGATCAAGGCGATCTTCATCGGCTCGGTCGGCAACCTCGTCGAATGGTATGATTTCTACGCCTATACGGCGTTTGCACTCTATTTCGCGCCGGCGTTCTTCCCCAACAGCGATCCCGTGGTGCAGCAGCTCAACGCCGCCGTGCTGTTCGCGGCGACCTTCCTGATGCGGCCGCTCGGCGGCTGGCTGTTCGGCTTCATCGCCGACCGGCATGGACGACGGCTGTCGCTGACGCTGTCGGTGGTCTGCATGTGCTTCGGCTCACTGATCATCGCTGTCACGCCGACCTATGCCTCGATCGGGATCGCAGCACCCTGCATCCTCGCGCTGGCGCGCATCATCGAAGGCCTCAGCCTCGGCGGCGAATATGGCGCCAGCGCCACGTACCTCAGCGAAGTCGCCGACCCCAAGCACCGCGGATTTTATTCGAGCTTCCAATACGTCACCCTGATCGGCGGGCAGCTCACCGCGATTATCGTGCTGTTGCTGCTGCAAAAGGTTTTTCTGACACCGGAAGAGCTGAGGGAATGGGGCTGGCGCATTCCCTTCGTGATCGGCGCCCTGCTCGCGGTCTTCGCCGCTGTCATGCGGCGGGGTCTCCATGAGACCGAGGCGTTCGAGGAAGCCAAGAAGGTCAGCAAGCCGTCCGGCTCGATCGCGGGCCTAATGAAATATCCGCGCGAGCTGTTGCTGGTGGTCGGCCTCACCGCCGGCGGCACCGCGGCGTTCTATACCTTCACCACCTATATGCAGACCTTCGTCAAGTTGTCGGTCGGGCTCACCGAGGATCAGACCACGTTCGTGATCTTCGGTTCGCTGATCTTCGCGACGCTGCTGCAGCCGATCTATGGCGCGTTATCCGACCGCATCGGCCGCAAGCCGCTGCTGATCTTCTTCGGCGTCGTGGGCACGCTGGCGACGGTCCCGATCCTGACCACGCTGAAAGAGACCAAGTCGCCTTTCACGGCGTTTCTCTTGATCTGCGGCGCCTGGATCTTCGTCGCCGGCTACACCTCGATCAATGCGATCGTGAAGGCTGAATTATTCCCGACCAATGTCCGCGCGCTCGGCGTCGGGCTACCCTATGCGATCACGGTGTCGCTGTTCGGCGGCACCGCGCCCGCGGTCGCACTTTCTCTCAAGAACCTCGGGCATGAGGACTGGTTCTATTACTATCTCAGCGGCATGATCTTTCTCTCGCTGATCATCTATGCGACGATGCGTGATACCAAACATGAATCGGCAATGCACCGTCACGAATGAGTGGTCCTGAGATGACCGACGACCAGGAACCGCCGCCGGCGAGCAAGCTGACGCGCAGCAAGCAGCGCTGGGCGCGCGAGGGCCGCTTTCTCACCGGGAAGATTGCGCGCCCCGAGGAGCAGCGATTGCCACCGGGCCAGCACCTGACGCGTGACTGGCCGGTGCTCGATCTCGGGCTGACGCCGAACATTTCCCGCGAGCGCTGGCGGCTCGACGTCTACGGCGCGGTCGAAAATCCGATCTTCTGGAATTTTGCGGAATTCAGCGCGCAACCGCAGACGCAATTCCTGTCCGACATTCATTGCGTCACCACCTGGTCGCGCTACGACAATCAATGGGAGGGGCTTTCGACCCGCGACCTGCTGATGGCCTGCCGGCCGCGCGAAGAGGCTGATTTCGTGGTGCTGCATTCGCACGATGGTTACACCACCAACCTTGCGCTGGAAGATTTCGCCGCCGAAGACGCCCTGCTCGCCCATAGCTGGTCCGGCCAGCCGCTGGAGCAGGACCATGGCGGCCCGGTGCGGCTGGTGGTGCCGCATCTTTATTTCTGGAAGAGCGCCAAATGGCTGCAGAGCATCGAATTTCTCGATAAGGATGCGCCGGGCTATTGGGAAGTCCGCGGCTATCACAACCGCGGCGATCCCTGGGCCGAGCAACGCTATTCCAGCGACTGACACCACACTGAGCCAACGGAGAACGCCCGTGCCGACCGAACGCTTTCAATTCACCGGTGAAGGCAGCCATCAGCTGGCCGCGGCGCTGGACAAGCCTGACGGCGCAATCCACGCTTATGCGCTGTTTGCGCATTGTTTCACCTGCGGCAAGGATGTGCTGGCAGCGAAACGCATCGCAACCGCGCTGACGGCCCGGGGTATCGCGGTGCTGCGGTTCGATTTCACCGGCCTCGGCAACAGCGAAGGCGAGTTCGCCAACTCGACCTTCTCGTCCAACGTCGCCGACCTCGTCCACGCCGCCGATCATTTGCGCGAAACAAGGCAGGCGCCGGCGATCCTGATCGGCCACAGCCTCGGCGGCGCCGCGATCCTCGCCGCCGCCGGTCATATCCCCGACGCAAAGGCGGTCGTGACCATCGCAGCGCCTTCCGATCCCGCGCACGTTACGCACCTGTTCAAGGATCATATCGAGGACATCCGCACGCAGGGCCAGGTGGAAGTCCAGCTTGCCGGGCGCCCCTTTCACATCAAGCGCGAATTCCTCGACGACATCGCCGAGCGTGGCCTGATGGCGCATATCGCCAAACTGCACAAGGCGTTGCTGGTCATGCACTCGCCGACCGACGACACGGTCGGCGTCGACAACGCCACCAATATCTTCATCGCCGCGAAGCATCCCAAGAGCTTCGTGTCGCTGGCGGGCGCCGATCATCTTCTCAGCAACAAGCGCGATTCCGTCTATGTCGCCGACGTCATCGCGGCCTGGGCCGAACACTATATCGAACCGCTTCCGGCCGAACCCGTCGCGAACCTCAGCGAGGTGCCGCGCAATGTCGTGGTGCGCGAGACCCGCGCCGGCAAATTCCAGCAGACCGTCACCACGGGCCCGCACCAGATGCTGGCCGACGAACCCATCGCCGCCGGCGGTCAGGACTCAGGCCCCGGGCCTTATGATTTTGTCCTCGCGGGCCTCGGCGCCTGCACGTCGATGACGATGCGGATGTATGCCGATCGCAAATCGCTGCCGCTGGAGCGCATCACGGTGACACTGAAGCATAAGAAGATCCATGCGGAAGACTGCGCCGAATGCGAAACCCGAATCGGCATGCTCGACCAGATCGACCGCGTGATCAGAATCGAAGGCGCGCTCGATGCCGATCAGCGCAAGCGGTTGATGGAGATCGCCGACAAGTGTCCGGTGCACCGGACGCTGACGTCGGAAGTCCGCATCGTCACGAAGGCCGCGGACTGATCGGCGGTTAAGCCGTCGCCAGCGGACGAACGCGGAGCGCGCCGCGCAGGCCCAAGGCCGTACCGACCAATATGCCGGCGACCGCGATGAACGAGGCCAGCGCCAGGGTCGAGAACCCCGTCAGCCCCTGCCCGATCGAGCAGCCGAACGCCATCACGCCGCCCGCGCCCATCAGCGCCGCGCCGCCGGCCGAACGCAACATATGGCGCGGCGATTGATAACCTTCCAGATGAAAGCGTCCGGTCGCCAGTGCCGTGATGAGGCTGCCGGCGAGCACGCCACCGACAGTGGCGATGCCGAAATTCAGCGTCGATCCCGTCGACAGCATGACATATTGCAAGGCATCCGCGATCGGCGCCACGAAGGTCAGCGACACCAATGGCGCCGGATTGAAATCGTCGGCGCCGAGATAACCGCTCGCGAACCAGCCGGCCGCCACAAGCAGACCGATCACAAGACCGGCGGCGACCTGCCCCGGCGATTTCCGGAACGGCGCATAGGCGAACGCGAAAATGATGAGCGCCGCGCTGACGGCGGACGCCGCCAGCATGCGCGCCGTGATTTCGCTAAGGCCTGCGGCCGACAGCAGCGCAGGAACCGAGTTCACCGAAGTCGTGGTCTGCGACGCCTGCAGCATCGCGATCCGCGCCGGCGCGATCAGGCCCTTCAACGTCATCATCGCAAAGATGCCGAGCACGATCACCACGACGAAGGAACGGAGGTTGCCGCGCCCGAGCAGCACCAGCGCGCGCGAGCCACAGCCGTTCGACAGCACCATGCCGTAGCCGAACAGCAGCCCGCCGAAGAACATCAGCGGCACCGAGAATGACGGCTGCAGATAGATCGACTTGCCGAGATCGACGAGCCCCGCCGCCGCCAGCAATTGCGTCGATGCCACCGCGACACCGATCGCCAGCGCATAGGTGCGGACCAGACGCCCGTCGCCATCCGCCCACCAGCCGCGCAGGCTGGAGAGCATGCAAAAGCCGCTCAACAGGCCGACCGCGCCATAGACGAGGCCGATCACCAATCCGCTCAACACGATGATGTTCGCAGTGCCCTGCACGGTATTTTTCCTCAGGCGTTCGGCGAAAGCCGCCGAGACAGCACAAATATGCTACAAATTTCGCCCTGCTATAGCGTCGCTTGCATGGGGGCGTCCACGGCAGCGGAGAACAAAGAATGAAGCTTCCGTGCGGCGCGACGACGAGAGAATAAAACAATCGATTCCAACCGGAATGCGACTGGTTTCGTTCCCGTCAAAAAGAGGAAAAACTAACTGCCCGAGCAGATTACGCCGGCCGCAGGATCACGCGGTCGCGCGACGAACCGGCCACCGCGATGAAGGCGGCTTTGGCCTGTTCCAGCGGATAGATCGCGGCGGGCTTGATCGGGAACGGCTTCAGGTGCCCGCTGGCGAAGCCGGGCCCGAGTTCCGCCAAAACCGCGCCGGTTGCGATCGACGACAGGCCGAGCGTATCGATGCCCACATAGGTGTGCTGGCCGCGATAGAACTCCAGGATGTTGAACTGCACGATACGGTCGACCGCGGCGATCAGGATCTGGCGCCCACGCAACGCCAATGATTTATGCGCGGCCTCGAAATAAGGATCGCCGACGGTGTTGAAGACGATGTCCGCGCCCTTGCCATCGCTGAGTTCGCGCACGCGCGCCGCGACATCCGTCATCGAGGCATTGATGACCTCGACCTTCGAATTGGTGTGGCCTTCATAGAGTTCGTCCTTGCGGACGACACCGATCACCCGCGCGCCGTGCCAACTCGCGATCTGCACCGCCGCCTGCCCGACCTTGCCGTTGACGCCCATGACAAGCACGGTCTCGCCGGCTTTTGGAATTCCGGCCCGGCGCAGCCCTTCCATCGCGGTCACAAAGGGAACGCCGATGCCGGCGGCCTCCTCCCAGGAAATGCTCTTTGGTTTCTCCACCACGGCGTCGGCTTCGACCACGAGATGCGTGGCGTGGGTGCCATCGCGGCGGATGCCGAGATCGCCGGACGAGCCGAACACTTCGCGCCCAATCGATTCCGCCGGACCGTCGATCACGACGCCGGCATAGTCGCGGCCCGGCGTGCGCGGGAACACCGCATAGGGCATCAGGCCGGTGGCGGCCTTGATGTCGGACGGATTGACGGCTGCGGCCCTGACCTCGATCAGCAGATCGTTCGCGGCACGCGACAATGCGCGGGTCTCGATGACCGGCGCCAGCGAAGCGGCATTCTCGGCCTTCGCCGGCAGCCGGACGCAGCGCGCATTGACCGATTGGCTTTGTGGTTTGTGAGCCGAATTCACCGACTTTTCCAGAATCTGTCGAACTTGAACAGCATTTGATGGCGCGCCACCATGACTATCGGACTGACCGCTTAGTTCAAGGGGTTTGTCAGTCGGTCGCTGGCAGTCGCCTCGAAGGATGCGGTGATCGACGTGCCGAGAGCTCCCGTAGCGCGGCCAAATCGCCGCGTACGAAGGCCTCTTTTTTCGCCCGGCTCCACTTCTTGAGCTTGCGCTCGTTCCCTATGGCATCCGTGATCCGGTCGAACCATTGCGAGAACACCAGCGTTACCGGCCCGCGCGTTGAGGTATAGCCACCTAGCGTTCCAGCGTTGTGCTGGGCAATTCTCATCTCCAGCGTCGCGCGCGTGATTCCGATGTAGAAGCTACCGTCTGAGCATCGCAGGATGTAGAGAAAGGCGCCTTCATCCACTTTCGATCTCCCACGCACCACCGCTAGACCTCATCCTGAGGAGCGGCGCCTTCGCCGCGTCTCGAAGGATGAAGGCCCGTCTGTGGCCTCATGGTTCGAGACGGCGCAAGGGCGCCTCCTCACCATGAGGGATGGCTACCACCCGCTTCGTCCTCGCGCCCGCCGCCCTCAACCCTAACCCTCGTCCTGAGGAGCGGCGCCTTCGCCGCGTCTCGAAGGATGAAGGCCCGTCTGTGGCCTCATGGTTCGAGACGCGGCGAAGGCGCCGCTCCTCACCATGAGGGTTCGAGACAACGCCTACCCTTTCGGGCGTTTGTCGTAAACACGTTTCGCCTTGCCCAGCGATCGCTCCAGGGTCTCGGGGGCGACCGCCCTGATGCGGGCGGTGATGCCGATGGTGTTCTTGATGAAGGTTGCGACTTTTTCCGTCTGCCCGGTCAGCCCGCTGCCGTCCCAATGTTCGGGGCGGGCTTCGGCGAGCACGGTCATTTCGTCCATCCGGCCTTCACGTGTCAGTTCGATGATGAAATGCCCGCCGCACCAGTCGGTCGCGAGTAATGCCTCCTCGATCTGGGTCGGAAACACATTGACCCCGCGCAGGATGATCATGTCGTCGGAACGTCCCGTGACCTTTTCCATCCGCCGCATGCCCGGCCGCGCCGTGCCCGGCAGCAGCCGCGTCAGGTCGCGGGTGCGGTAGCGGATGATCGGAAACGCTTCCTTGGTCAGCGAGGTGAACACCAGCTCACCCTTTTCGCCATCTGATAGCACCGCGCCGGTCTCGGGGTCGATCACTTCGGGGTAGAAATGATCCTCCCAGATATGCAGGCCGTCCTTGGTCTCCACGCATTCCTGCGCGACGCCGGGGCCGATCACTTCCGACAGCCCATAAATATCGGTCGCGTCCATGTCGAACGTTTGCTCGATCTCGGCACGCATCGCGTTGGTCCAGGGCTCGGCGCCGAAGATGCCGAACTTCAGAGAGGATTTGCGTGGGTCCAGCCCCTGCTTCTTGAATTCGTCTGATATCGCCAGCATGTAGCTCGGCGTCACCGTGATGATGTCGGGTTTGAAATCGTTGATCAGCTGCACCTGCCGCTCGGTCATGCCGCCGGACACCGGCACCACCGTGCAGCCGAGCCTCTCGGCGCCGTAATGCGCGCCGAGCCCGCCGGTGAACAGGCCGTAGCCATAGGCGTTGTGCATGATCATGCCGGTGCGGCCGCCCGCGGCGCGGATCGAGCGCGCCATCACGTCCGACCACATATCGATATCGGCCCTGGTATAGCCGACCACGATCGGTTTTCCCGTCGTGCCCGATGAAGCATGAACGCGAACCATTTTCTCGCGCGGCACCGCGGACATGTTGAAGGGGTAATTGTCGCGCAGGTCGGTTTTGACCGTGAACGGAAATTTGGCGAGGTCGGAAAGCTGCTTGAAATCGCGCGGGTGCACGCCGGCCTTGTCGAAGGCATTTTTATAATGGGCGACGTTGTCGTAGGCATGCGCCAACGACCAGGCGAGGCGCCTGGTTTGTAGCGCCATGATCTCGTCGCGCGAGGCGCGCTCGGCTGCGTCCAACTCGGCGCGGTAGCCGCCTGCACTGAATTGAAGGTTGATCGAAGCCATCGCGCGTTTCCTCAAAGATCGTTTTGTTTTATTTCACCATCGTATTGGGTAGCCAAGCGCCGCCGATAGTACGGGAATGACCGCGGAACTCCGCGATGACAACGTCATTGGCGGTGATACGTACATCGTAGATTCCCGACCGGCCGCTGCGGGAGATTTCCCGGGCGCTCGCCACCAGCACGTCGCCGAGCTTGCCGGGCCGGATGAAGGTGACATTGCACTGCGCCGCGACCGCGCGTTCGTTGTGGGTGTTGCAGGCAAAGGCGAAGGTGGAATCCGCCAGCGTAAAGATGAAGCCGCCATGGGCGATGCGCTGGCCGTTCACCATCTCCGGCTTGACCGTCATCGACAGCGTCGCCCGGCCCGGCCCGATCTCGACGATCTGCATGCCGAGACCCTTGCTAGCGTCGTCCTCCTTCCACATCGCGTCCGCACAGGCGCGCGCGAGGTCGTCGGGCGAAAGCGTGGCATTGACGTTCACTGCGGTCTCCCTGTCGTCAGAACCCTAACCCTCATGGTGAGGAGGCGCGAAGCGCCGTCTCGAACCATATAGCCCGTAGCCTATCCTTCGAGACACGACGAAGACGTCGCTCCCTCGGTGAGCGCAAAGCGCTGAGGTCTTCACACGTGATCGTAGTCCACGACCACCTTATCCGACACCGGCCGCGCCTGGCAGGTGAGGATGAACCCCGCCTTCAGCTCCCACGGTTCCAGCGAATAATTCACTTCCATCTGCGCCTCGCCCTCGACCAGCTTGGCGCGGCAGGTCGAGCACATGCCGCCCTTGCAGGCGAACGGCAGGTCCATGCCGGCGCGCAGAGCAGCATCGAGAATGGATTCATCCTCGGCCACCGGCACCTCGCGGCGCTTGCCGTCGATGACCAGCGAAGCCAGCGCCTTCGGCGGCGCCGACGCCTCGACGATCTTCCTGGCGCGTGGCTTGCCGCCGAACTCCGAGACGAAGCGCTCGACGTGGATACGGTCCTCGACAATGCCGATCTCGCGGCAGGTGGTCTCGATATCCTCGCTCATGCCCGTGGGGCCGCAGATGAAGACATGATCGACGCTGGCTGCCGGCACCAGCGAGCGCAGCAGCACGCGAACCTTTTCGCCATCGAGCCGGCCGTGCAGGATCGGGATATCCTGCTCCTCGCCCGAGATGACATGAAAGACGGAAAACCGCTGCATGAAGCGGTCTTTCAGCTCCTCCAGAACCTCGCGGAACAGCATGCTTGATGTCGAGCGGTTGCCGTAGAACAGAAAGAAGCGGCTGTTCGGCTCGCGCGCCAGCACGCCTTTGACGATGGAGAGGATCGGCGTGATGCCGGAGCCTGCGGCAAAGCCGACATAGACCCGCGCCTCACCGGGCGCGTGCGCGACGCCGAAGCGCCCGGTCGGCGTCATGACGTCGAGTTCGTCGCCGGCTTTGAGCTCGTCCGCCGCCCAGTTCGAAAACGCGCCGCCGTCGACCTTCTTGACGGCAATCCGCAACTCGCCATCGTCGGGGCCGGAGCAGATCGAATAGGAACGGCGCACTTCCTCGCCATCCATGGTCGTGCGTAGGGTCAGGTATTGACCGGGCGCAAAGCTGTAATCGTTGGTCAGCTCCGCGGGGATCGCAAAGGTCAGCGATACCGCATCCGGCGCTTCACGGCGCAGATCGTTGACGGCGAGACGGTGGAAGCGGGGTGTAAGGGACATCAGTAATTTCCTTCCGTCATTGCCTGCAACAAACGCAAAGCGTTTGTGCAAGGGAGCGAAGCGACGACTTGTCCGCCGTAGCTCGAAGAGCGAAGGCGGAAGCAATCCATTCTTTCTTTGTGCGGCTCGATGGATTGCTTCGCTGCGCTCGCAATGACGGGGTGATAGTGACGGGCCTCAATGACACTTGAAATAATCAAACGGTTCGCGGCAGCTCTTGCAGCGCCACAGCGCCTTGCAGGAGGTCGAGCCGAACTCGGAGAGAACTTCGGTATTGGCGGAGCCGCATTGCGGACAGGCTACCTGCTGCTCGCCGAACAGCGCACGGCGCGAGCTTGACGCCTCCGGCGGCGCGATGCCGTATTCCCTGAGCTTGCGGCGGCCATCCTCGCTCATCCAGTCGGTGGTCCAGGCCGGCGACAGCACGGTGCGGATTTTGGGCCTCGCGATGCCGGCGCGTTCCAGCGCCAGTTCGATTTCCAGCGCGATCACGTTCATCGCGGGGCAGCCGGAATAAGTCGGCGTGATCGCGACCTCGACATGGCCATCACTGACCGCGACGTCACGCAGCACGCCGAGATCGGCGATGGTCAGAACCGGAATCTCGGGATCGACCACTTGCGCGGCCGCGTCCCAGGCGCGCCGGCGCAGATCGGCATCGCTGAGCAAGACGGTCACCATGTCGCCCCCGGAAACGTCCGCGGCATCGATTGCAATTCGCTGAGGAGATGGCCGAGATGCTCGCTGTGCCGGCCGTCGCGGCCGCCCTGCTGCATCCAGTTGTTGTCAGGCAAAACCAATGTCGCTTCATTGACGACGCCGGAAACGGTCTTGAGCCATGGCGCGTGCAATTTGGCAGGATCGATCGCAATACCGGCATCGATCAGGCCGCGCTCGCTGCCGTCGAGATGGAACATCTCGCCGGTGTAAGCCCAGAGATCGTCGATCGCGCTCTGCGCGCGGCGATGGCTTTCCTCGGTGCCGTCGCCGAGCCGCACCATCCATTCCGACGAATGCCGGATATGATACGCGCTCTCTTTTTCCGATTTTGCCGCGATCGCAGCCAAGGTCGGATCATCGGATTGCATCATCGCACGCCAATAGAGATCGGCAAACGCCGCGTAGAAGAACTGCCGCACCATGGTGCGCGCGAAGTCGCCGTTCGGCTGCTCCAGCAGCAGCAGGTTGCGGTACTGCCTGACGTCGCGCAGATAGGCGAACTTGTCCTCGTCATTGCCAAGGCCTTCGACCTTGGCGGCGTAGGAATAAAGCTCGCGCGCCTGGCCGAGCAAATCGAGGCCCATATTGGCGAGCGCCATGTCCTCTTCCATCATGGGCGCGTGGCCGCACCATTCCGACAGCCGGTGCCCGAGGATCAGCGCATCGTCGGCGCGGCGCAGGGTGTAGAGTACCAGCGGGGTTTCGGAGACGGTGATGGAAGCGACTGCCATATCGATTAACCTGTTCGTTCGCTCTCCGACCTCATCCTGAGGAGCGCGCCCTTGCGCGCGTCTCGAAGGATGGGCCACGGGTGCCTTGCCGCCATCCTTCGAGACGCTTGCTTCGCAAGCTCCTCAGGATGAGGTCTGTATTTGTTGTGCGACTCCTCCCGTCAGGGTGGGATCACATATGCCCGACTTCGTCAGGCACGTCGTAAAAAGTCGGATGCCGGTAGATCTTGGATTCCGCGGGCTCGAACATCATGCCCTTTTCTGACGGATCGGACGCCGTGATCGCGTTCGACGGCACCACCCAGATCGAGAGGCCCTCGCCGCGGCGGGTGTAGATGTCGCGGGCGGCCTGAAGCGCCAGCGTGGTGTCGGCCGCGTGCAGCGAGCCGACGTGTTTGTGCGCGAGCCCGTTGCGGCTGCGGATGAAGACTTCCCAGAGCGGCGTGTTCGGCGTGGCCATGGCGATCTCCCTATTCCGCGGCTTGCGCGTGTTGGCGCTGCTTGCGCTTTTCGGCATAGGCCGTCGCCGCCTCGCGCACCCAGGCGCCGTCGTCATGCGCCTTGCGGCGCGCCGCCAGCCGGTCGCGGTTGCAGGGGCCGTTACCGGCGAGTACCTGGTTGAATTCTTCCCAATCGATCGCGCTGTATTCCCAGTTACCGTCAGCGTTCTGCTTCATGCCGGGATCGGGAATGGAGAGGCCGAGGAACTGCGCCTGCGGCACCGTCGCGTCGACGAATTTCTGGCGCAGTTCGTCGTTGGAAAAACGCTTGATCTTCCATTTGGTCGAAGTGTCCGAGTGCTGGCTCGCCTTGTCGGGCGGGCCGAACATCATCAGCACCGGCCACCACCAGCGATCGAGCGCGCTCTGCGCCATCGCCTTCTGCTCCTCGGTACCCTTCGACAGCGTCACCATGATCTCGAAGCCCTGGCGCTGGTGAAAGGATTCCTCCTTGCAGACGCGGATCATCGCGCGCGCATAGGGGCCATAGGAACAGCGGCACAGCGGAATCTGGTTCATGATCGCCGCGCCATCGACCAGCCAGCCGATGGCGCCGATGTCGGCCCAGGTCAGTGTCGGATAGTTGAAGATCGAGGAATACCTCGATTTTCCAGCCAGCATCAGGTCGACCAGCTCTTCGCGCGAGGTGCCGAGCGTCTCGGCGGCGGCGTAGAGATAAAGCCCGTGGCCGCATTCGTCCTGCACTTTTGCCAGCAGGGCTGCCTTGCGGCGCAGCGATGGCGCGCGGGTGATCCAGTTGCCTTCGGGAAGCATGCCGACGATTTCGGAATGGGCGTGCTGGGAAATCTGCCGCGTCAGCGTCTTGCGGTAGGCCGCCGGCATCCAGTCGTTCGGCTCGATGCGCTCGTCGGCGTCGATGCGGGCCTGAAATTGCGCGGAGCGTGCGGCGTCCTCGATGTGGCGGTCTTCGCCGTCGGACGTATTGAGCGCCTGCGTGTACATGGCCGACCTCCCCTCGTGTTCGCTAGATTTGATATATATCAAAAAAATTCAACACACAAGTATTATTGTAACATGTTTAGGCGCCCTCGATTTATGCCCCCTCGAACCGGCGAGCCAGCGCCCCGCCCGGCTTCGGCAACGGCCCGTTTTCATTGCTGGCATACGTATCAAGCCATTGTTCCGACGCAGGAAGCAGCCCGCGATAGATCTCGCCGCAGAGCCGCCTTGCCGCCCTGCCCGGCCAGTCTCGCGGCAACAGCGGCGTCGGCAGCAGCGGATCGCGCAGCACGACGCGGCGGTAATGGTGGATCAGGAGGATCCGCGCGGTGAAGGCATCGGCATCGGAGAGAACCTCGCCGCGGCCGATCGCGCTGTGCAACGGCTCGAAGGTTTTCATGAATTTCAGATAGGCGTCGGCGGTGCGCTCGAGCGGCCAGCTTTCGCTGAGCAGACGCCGGCCGCTGTCGTCCTCGGCGGAGACTTCCAGGCGGATCGCGCCCGCGGCCTCCTCCGGAACCGGCACGCCCGAAGGCGCAACCCACACGCCCGGCAGCGGACTGCCGAAGCCGGCATTCTCCAGGGCCGCGCGCGAGGCGTCGCGGTCTTCACCATTGCCGATCAGCAGCAGCTCAAACCGCCCGGTCCAGTCGGAAAGCGGCGGATCGTAGATGTGTTTTGTGGCGGTATCGAAGGTCTGCCGCCCCTTGTCGACGAGGCGGTAAAAGCTGTTGCGGCCGACCTTGTTGCGCTCGAGCCAACCATCGCTCGCCAGCCGCGACATCGCCGTGCGCACGACGCCGCTGTCGATGTCGATCGCCGCAAAAAATTCAAGCAGCGTGCCGAGCCACACCGAGCCGCCGCGCGGCACGATGGCGTCGCCGAACACGGTGATGACGATGGAGCCGGTGCGCGAGGGTTCGCGCTTGAGCTGTTCGACAATGCGGGCAAGCGGCTGCGGCATGTGTCAAGGCATAGCGCGTTTTGCAGATTCACGAAAACGCTGGTTGAACGGAGGCCTCGTGGTTCGAGACGCGCGGCGTTGCCGCGCTCCTCACCATGAGGGTCTGGGATCCCGTCCTGAGCCAGTGGACCTCATCCTGAGGAGCCACGCCTAAGCGTGGCGTCTCGAAGGATGAAAGCCCGGAGATCACCTCTCCGGATTCGGATAAACCAGGCTGCGCCAGCCGCTGCGATCGAACGGGGCCCATTTGCCTTCCGGCTGCGCCAGACGATCGGCGACCGCATAGACCACGGCGGGGTGATGACCCATGCCGCAATGGCTGCTCTCGACCTCGATGCTTTCCGAGGTCGCGGTGGCCTGCTCCATGCAGCCCTGCCAGGCGCAGATGCCATCGGTGCGGCTGAATACGGCGGTGGTCGGCACAGACGGGGTTTCCGCCAGCGATCCGCCGAAACGCGCATCCTCTTCGTCGGCGCGGCGGCCGCTCGCCATTTCATAGACGCGCCAGGCGTTGGTTGCCCTCGGGCCGGCCGCGAACGGGCTGCCGAGCGTGATCACCGAGCGCACGCGCTCCGGCATCATCTTGGCGAGCTGGCGGGCGTAGAGGCCGCCGAGGCTCCAGCCGACCAGGCTGACCTTCCGGCCATGCTTGTCGTTCAATTCGTGGACGAGATCGACCATCGCGTGCTGCACGCCCTGGCGCAGACCGAGATTGCGGCCCTGGCGCCAGCCGCTGACGGCATAGCCGCGGCTTTGCAGGAAGCTGCGCAGCGGGCGCGTCGAGGTGTCGGAAGCAACGAGGCCGGGCAATACCAGCACCGGATGCCCGTCGCCTTTGGGCGCGAGACTCAGCAGCGGCAAGGCACCGAGGAAAGCACCCAACTCGGAAATCGCTCGTCCCTCCAGAAACATCAGGGTTCTGGACGGCGGACGAAGCGTCTGCGTAGCAACGGACATCATATCTCCTTCTCGGGTCCGGCCCCTTACGTCTCGGCAGCCGGCCCAGGGTCAGTGGGAAGATGCAAACCTGGTAGAATCATTTCGCAGCGCAACATTATTTCTTAAAAGCTAGGGAACCGGATTTCTTCTTTCAACGCCTCACTTCGTACTTGTGACAACTAAAAGCGTTGCCGTGATTAATTAGTCACACGAGCCGGAGCAGGTATTCGAGCGTGTAAAGCGCCAGTCCTGCAAGCCCGCCGATCAGCGAGCCGTTGAAACGGATGTATTGCAGGTCGCGGCCGATGTTGATTTCGATCAGCGCAATCAACTGTCCCATGTCCCAGGATTTGACCTGATCGGAAATGAAGGTCGAGACGCCGCTCTTCTGTTCGGCGACGACGCTGCGCAACACCGCAACCAGCCCCTGGTTGATCTCGGCACGCATTTCAGCATCTGCGGCCAGCGCCTCGCCGGCCTCCACGAACATCCGCACCAGATGCTGCTGCAGGACCTGGGACTCGCCCGAGGCGCTGCGCTCGAAGAACGAGCGCGCATTCGACGAGACGTTGCGGGCGAGATCGCCAAGCTCAGGCCGCGCCAGCAGATCGCGCTTCAGGCCGTCGATGCGGCTGGCATAGGCCGGATCGCTGCCGAGGCGGTCGACGAAGGTCAGCACCATGCGGTCGAACTCGTCGCGGAACGGATGTTTTGGATCGTTGCGGACTTCATCGAAGAACGCGCTCGCCGACGCCACGATCTTGTTCAGCAGGAATTTGTCGGCGCGATAGAGTTTCAACAGCGTCGGCAGTTCGTCGCGGATCTTCTCGCGGATCATGGCCATGGTCTCGGCCTGCGTCAGCGATTGATGCACCGCGCGCATGATGTCGTCGAGCAGGCCCTGGTGCCGGCCTTCCTTCACGAAGGTGCGCAGCGTGCCGGCGGCGAGCGGTGCCAGATCGATCGACATCAATTGCGAAGTGATGCGGCGGCTGATGAAGGTCATCAGGCCGGAATTCTCGGTGGCCGCAACCGCCTCGGGCAACAGCCGCAGCGCAAAGCGCGCGAGATCCTCGCTGCGTTTGCGGTCGCGCAGCCAGTCGGCGATGAAGGCGCCGAAATCGATCTGGCGCAGTTTGGCCTCGACCGGACCCGCTTCGAGAAAATGTACCTCGATGAATTCGCCGAGCTTGTCGGCGATACGGTGCTGGTTGCTCTGGATGATCGCGGTGTGCGGGATCGGCAGCCCCAAAGGCCTGCGAAACAAGGCGACGACCGCATACCAGTCGGCGAGGCCGCCGATGGTGGCAGCTTCCGCAAAGGCCGCGATAAAGCCGAACGCCGGGTGGATCGGCAATAACATCCTGGCCGCAATGAAGATCGCAAACGTCGCCGCCAGCACCAGCGTCGCCAGCAGTTTGATACGACGCAGTTCGGTGCCCCGCTGCACGTCGGCGGGGCTGTCGATCACGAATGTGCGGGGGACGGTCATGACGGCTTTCGACTGAACGCAGACCCTCATCCTGAGGAGGCGCGACGCGCCGTCTCGAAGGATGAGGCCTCATGGTTCGAGACGGCGCAAGTGCGCCTCCTCACCATGAGGGTCTGGCCTGATCTAAGGCAACTCCAGACAAAAAGAAGGCCCGCCTAAGCGGGCCTTCCAAAACGGCAGTTGGCAGATCGCGATCAGGCGGTCTTGGTATAGACCTTGGAGAAGTTGTCCTGCGCGGTCTTGGCGCTGTCGGCGACGAGCTTGCCGAGATATTCTGACGTGGCCTTCGCACGCGAGACGAACACTTCGCCACGTGCACGGACCATGTCCGACTGGATCTGGGCGGCTTCGCTCAGCGACTTGGCCGAAGCGAGCTTGTCGATGCCGGCGAAGAACGCTTCCGCGTCCTGATAAAACGCCTGCTGGATGGTGCGGCTGATCTTGGCGGCCTCGGAGACCGAACCGGCAACGGCGGTCTCGATCGCGGCAGTCACCTTCTCGGAGCCGGCATGCATGTCGGCGGCGCGAACCTTCGCGGTCTCGGCTTGCTTCTTCACGAACTCACGGGCGGCTTCCGGAACTTCCAGGTTCTGGAGCTTGGTGAACGCCTCGGTGACGGGCGCGAAGGCTTCCTTGACGGTGTTCAGCACGGAATTGGTTTCGGTGGTCATTTGGGTCTCTCCATCCTCGGGTTTGAGCTATGGGCTCACCCCGTCCGGTTCGGCCCGGGGCGAGATCGTTGTGCCATAGTTAATTGTGCGACGCAACATCAATGTTGCATTGCGATATCACAAACCCGTGATCAGCCTTAACGAGGAGCGGTTTGCCTAAGGAAACGGCGAAAGTTCCACTTTAGGCTAATGCCGAACGGCGGATCGGGGCGCAACACAGCACCGGTGCCGCGCGCCGGAGCGCCCCATCCTATCTTTGCATGGGGTTGTTTTCGATATTTTGTGTCTGGCGCTGGACGGCACGCCTTTAGTGCTGGACGGCACGCTTTAGTGCTGGACGGCGCCTGGAAGCCCGTAGGCCTCCATCTGGGCCCGGACCTGCGCCACATTGTGCCCGAGCACGACGATGTCATGCTTCTTGCCGTCGACGTCCCGGACGTGGTCGCGCAGCAGGGCCTCGGCCTTGAAGCCGAGGCTCTCGAACAGCGTGATCGCGGCCTGCTGGTCGACGGTCATCTGCACCGAGAGCTTTTCCAGCCCGGCCTCCAGCGCCAGCGCGAAGGTCTCCTGCGACAGCGCCCGGCCGACGCCCTGCCCCCGCACGTCCTGCGACACCACCATCCGGATCTCGCCGACATGCGGCGACCAGGAATGCAGGTCGCGCACCAGGGTGCCGCAGCCGACCACCACGGCGCCCTTCACCGCCAGCAGGCTCGTGATCTGCCCGCGCTCGATCTCGTTCACCCAGGCCGACAGCACTTTGGGCTGGCTGATATTGCGCGGCAGGAACAGCAGATCATGCGTCGGCAGCTTCTGCGCGAAGGTGAGCACCGCGGCCTCGTCAGTGCGGGACATCAGGCGGAATTCGATCTCGCCGGCGTCGGTCTTGACGTGGCGTGGATAGGAACGTGTTTCGCTCATGTGGATCTCTTACCTAGCCAGTTGTCCAGTTTCGGCCAAAGCCGCTTGATCGCATTGCCGCCGGCGACGACGCTGACGTGACCGCCCTTGAGTATCACCTCTTCCTTGTCCGATGAGCCGACCTTGGCGATCAGGTGTTTGGCCGCGTCATAGGGCACGATGTGATCGTGTTCGGCGACCGCATGCAGGATCGGCACCTTGATGTCAGCGATATTGGCGGCGCGGCCGCCGACCGACATGGTGTCGTTGAACAGCTTGTTATCCCACATCAGATCCTTGACCGTGGTGCGGAAATATTCGCCGGCCAACGGCAAGGTGTCCGAGCCCCAGCGATCCATCATCCGGTAACCCTTGACGTATTCGTCGTTCCAGATGTTGTCCCACAACTGCACCTGGCTGAACGCACGCGAAGCCGGCCGCAGCATATCGAACGACGTCATGATCATGTCGCCCGGCACGTTGCCGACGCTGTCCACCAGTTTGTCGACGTCGAAATAGCGCCGGTCCGAGAAATTCTGGAACAGCTTCATCTCGCGGAAATCGATCGGCGTGGTGAAGCAGATCAGATTCTTCATCGGCCCGTCGTTGAAGATCGAGGCATACAGCAGCGACAGCACGCCGCCGAAGCAATAGCCGATCACGGAGATATCTTTTTCGCCGGAATCCTCCTGCACGCGGCGGACGCAATCCGGGATGAAGTCGAGGACGTAGTCCTCCATCCCCAGCCGTTTCTCCTCCGGCTTCGGCGCGGTCCAGTCCAGCATGTAGACGTCGTAGCCGCGCTTCAAGAGAAACTCGATGAAGCTCTGGCCGGGCACCAGGTCGAGGATATAGCCGCGATTAGTGGTCGCCATCACGATCAGGATCGGCACCCGGTAGATTTCGTCCGCCATCGGCCGGTAGTGATAGAGATTCATGGTGCCGCGGACCGCCAGGATATCCTTTGGCGTCGACCCCAGCGCCGGCCCCGACGAGGCGATGTATTCGACGCCCTTGATGCTGCGCTGAATCGCGCGCTGCACCTCGGACTGGATCCGCTCCGGGATACCAGTCAGATCGAGGCTCTCGGATTTGACGCCGGCGCTGGCGTTCATTTCTTCTCTCCGTCAGCCGATGGAGGTTGTTTGGTGCGCGGCGGCCGCGCTGCGCCGTAGCCGCCTTCCGGTGCCAGCGAATTGTGATGGATCTGGTGCAGCATCGACTTGATCTCGTTGAGCTGACCTTCGATTCCCTGGATGCGCTCGGCCATGCCGGCCAGTTGCGCCCGGCTCGGCAGGTTCATGCCGACGAGATATTTCTCCATCAACTCGCCAAGCTGCTTCTGCGCGCCCGCGGTGACGCCGCCGACCTGATTCATCACTTTCGAGAATTCCGGCGAAGCCATCGCCTGGTTGGCAAAGGAGTTGAACCCCTTTTCCATCTCCCCCATCATCGTCTGCCAGATCACGGCAGGATCATTGCCTTTGTCGGCCATAGGCGCCCTCCATTCGGTTACGAGCGCTTTGCCACGCCTCGGATGTTGTCCGCCATACCACACCGTTGTGGCGGGTTGGTCAACCGGGCGGCATAGCGTTTTCAAGCGAAGTGGGTAGCGGTTCGCGTCTGGAAAACGCGTCAAAACAAGGGACCGGTTAACAGCGACGCTCGAAAGCCTTCTGCGATGCGGTAAACCGTGCCATACAAGGTACCATCGCTGATCCAAAGGACCTGCCAACGTGACGCTTGCCCATCAGCCGCCGCAGATCGCCCACGCCAACGGTATCGACATTTGCTACGAAATCTTCGGCGACGCCGGCGCGGAACCGCTGCTGCTGATCATGGGCCTCGGCGCCCAGATGATTCATTGGGACGACGAATTCTGCCGCCAGCTTGCCGCGCGTGGCTTTCGCGTCATCCGTTTCGATAACCGCGACATCGGCAAATCCTCCCACATGACCGGCGGCAAGCGCCTGACGCCGCTCGAACTGCTCAAGCTGAAATTCCTGAAGATCCCGGTCGCCGCGCCCTACCGGCTGATCGACATGGCCAAGGACACGGTCGGCCTGATGGACGTGCTCGGCATCAAGTCGGCGCATCTGGTCGGCGCGTCGATGGGCGGCATGATCGCCCAGGAAGTCGCGATCTCGTTCCCGGCGCGGGTGCGCTCGCTGACTTCGATCATGTCGACGACCGGCAATCCCAAAGTGCCACCGCCGACGCGGGAAGCCGCCGCGATGCTGATGGCGCCGCCGCCTGCGACCAAGGAAGAGTATTTCGAACGGTTCGCGAAAACCTGGAAGATCTTGCGCGTCGGCTCGTTCCCGGAAGACGAAGCGAAGGACCGCTCGCGCGCCGAACGCACCTACGAGCGCGGCCTCAATCCGGCCGGCGTCGGCCGGCAACTCCGCGCCGTGCTCGCCTCCGGCAGCCGCAAGGAACGGCTCAGTGCAGTGAAGGCGCCGACGCTGGTCATTCACGGCACCGTCGATCCCTTGGTGCGGCCTGAGGGTGGCCAGGATACCGCGGCCTCCATCCCCGGCGCAAAACTCCTGATGATCGAAGGCATGGGCCACGCGCTGCCGATTCCGATGTGGCCGCAGATCATCGATGCGATCGACAAGCACGCCCATGGCGCCGCAGCGAAGGCGGCTTGATCAGGTTTCCTGCAGGTAACTTTGTGACCTCGGGGTGCCCTCTTCCGGCCGACAAACTCGCAGCCTATAGAGAGCGCGCGCCGCAAGATGCGAGACCAAATCTACCGGCCACATGGAGCTTGAACATGGACTTCATTTTCCGGCCGCGCGCGGTGCTGGCCGCTGCCATCCTGTTAGCCCTGGCCTCTCCCAGCGCCTTTGCCGCCTCTGAGGCGCAGCAGGAAGCGAACCGAAAGGCCGTGCTCGCCTTCTATGAGAAGGGGCTTAATCAGAAAGACGCCGACGGCGCGATCGCCTACATGGGCGACCGCTACGTCCAGCATAATCCGAACGCCGCGGACGGGCCCGAGGGCTTCCGCAAATTCATTGCGTTCCTGCGCGAGAAACTCCCGAACTCCCGCAGCGAAATCAAGCGCTCGTTCGTGGACGGCGATTACGTCATCCTCCACGTCCACGCCGTTCGCGAGCCTGGTACGCGGGGTAACGCAATCATCGACATCTTCAAACTCGAGAACGGCAAGATCGTCGAGCACTGGGATGCCGCTCAGGCAATCCCCGAAAATCCGGCGAACAGCAACACGATGTTCTAGACGCTACTTGTCTCTGGTCGCGATCCAGATGATGTGACGCGCCCCCACACCTCTTCCGGTGGCGCGCACGGCGACTTCATTCACATCGAAACCGGTGGCGCGCAGGCGATTGGCGAACGGCGCATTGGGTCCGGACGACCAGACGGCGAGAACACCGCCGGGCCGCAGTGCCGTGTGTGCGGCGCTTAATCCGGCTGAACTGTACAGCCCGTCATTGGCCTTTCGGGTCAGGCCTTCCGGGCCGTTATCGACGTCGAGCAGAATGGCATCGAATTTCGACCGGGAAGAGCGGATGATTTCGGTGACGTCCACTTCCTGAATGCTGACGCGCGTATCGTTCAGGCTGCCGCCAAAAATCTCCGCCATCGGCCCTCGCCCCCAGGTGACGACGGCCGGCACCAGCTCAGCCACCACGATCCGCGCACCGGCTTCCAGCACCGCAAGCGCGGCCCGCAGCGTAAAGCCCATGCCCAATCCGCCGATCAGCAGATGCGGCTTCTTGTTCGCCTCCAGCTTCTTGGCTGCGAGGGTTGCGAGCGCGGCCTCAGAGCCGGAGAGGCGGCTGTTCATCAGCTCATTGGTGCCGAGCATGATGGAGAACTCGGCGCCACGTTTCATCAGGCGCAGTTCCGCATCGGTGCCGGGAACACGTGCTGTATCGATTTTTTTCCACGGAATCATGTGGGGGTGCTTAGCATGATCGCCAGCAGTCGTCGTCCGACACAACGAAGTTCGCAAGGCACAACACTGTCATCGCCCGGCTCGACCGGGCGATCCCAGATGCTATGGGGGAGAAGCGGCGACGAGGGAGATCCTCGGGCGCCGTGATCACGCAAGGGAGCCTCCCATGTCG
>Ga0307517_10002777_pt1 | contig 27845 bp, 19 predicted proteins | sample 23_EM_MG_FD_194515 | JGI IMG/M metagenome (GOLD analysis project Ga0307517, IMG submission 194515) | Populus trichocarpa ectomycorrhiza microbial communities from riparian zone in the Pacific Northwest, United States - 23_EM | ecosystem: Host-associated > Plants > Roots > Unclassified | place... | reverse complement strand
CGCCAGCTTCTTGCCGGTCAGCGGGGTGTGGTTCGCGGTACGGCCGCTGCCGACCACACCGCGGGTGAGCCGCGCTACCAGGTCCGGGGTGACCACGTCGGCCGCCGTACGGTTCCCTGCGGGGGCTACCGGGTTACCGCCAGTCAAGGTGTCCGTCATGGGCGTGAGATTACGGCGGATCGCGGGCTCCTGCATACCCACCAGTAGCTTTTTTTCACAGGGTGGGCCGGAATGTGTCGCGGGCCGTGTCGAAGTATTCGCGCCCCTGTTCGGCCTTCGCCACCGGCGAGGACACCCACACGTCGTACTGCCTGCCGCCCTCGGTCCAGCACAGATCGTACGTGCGCCGGGCTCCGCCGCCGTCCCCGAAGCCGTCCCAGGTGAACTCCCACAGGGCGGCCGGGTTCCCCTTCTGGGTGACCTCTGTGACGAATCCGTCCCGGTAGCCCTTGTACGTGCCCGGGCCGGCCGTGTGCTGCGCCGTCATGACGGCGAGCGGGCCGCCGGGGCCGGGGGCGGAGGTACGGATGCCGAGGCGGAACACCTCGCCGGAGGAGAAGTAGAAGACCCGGGGCGGCACGTAGGAGCGGGTGAAGCCGTCGGGCACGGCGAGCGAGAAGCCCTTGGGGTCGGTGACGAGGCGGTAGCCCTTCGGAACGGCCGTCGTGGCGGTCCCGCTCGGCGTGGGGGTGGGTGTGGGGGTAGGGGACGGGGACGGGGTCTTCGCGATCGCGCCGGCGGTGGCCCTGGACGCGGGTTTGGACGCGGCGGTGCTCGGCGATGTCGCGGCCTGCTCGGCCTGACCGCCCTGGTTGTGCGCGAGCAGGCCGGCTGCGAGGCCGCCCGCCGCGACGACGGCCAGCGAGGCGAGAACAAGCCGCGCACGGCGGCGCCATGGCTTCGCGGGAGCGGGAGGCGGCGTGCGCACGTCGGTCGACCGGGTCGGCGCCGCGTGAGCGAAGAGGGCGTCCCGCGGCTCCGCGCAGCCGCGCAGCCGCTCCTCCGCCTCGGCCGCGCCGAGGCGGCGCTCCGGGTCGCGCTCCAGCAGCGCGGTCACCACGGGCAGCAGCGGCCCGAGCTGCTCGGGCGGCCGGATCTCGTCGAAAACCACGGCGTGCAGCACCCCGCCCAGCGACTCGCGGCGGAACGGCGACTGACCGCGTACGGCCGCGCACAGCAGCACGCCCACCGACCACAGGTCGGACTGCGGTCCGGGCTCCTGCCCCGACATCCGCTCCGGGGCGCAGTATTCGGGCGAGCCGACGAACTCACCCTTCTCGGTGAGGGTCGTCGTGCCCAGCATGCGGGCGATGCCGAAGTCGGTGAGCACGACCCGACCGGTGCCGTTCTCGATCAGTACGTTGGCGGGCTTGATGTCGCGGTGCAGTACGTCATGCGCATGCGCGGCGCGCACCGCGCTGGTGACCGCGGCACCGATCCGGGCCGCCTCGCGAGGTTCGACGGGACCGTCCTTCGCGAGGATCTCGGCCAGCGAGCGGCCGTCGACGAGCTCCATCACGATCCAGGGACGGCCGTCCTGCTCCACGACATCGTGCACAACGACCACATGCGCATGCTTGATCCGCGCCACCGTGCGCGCCTCGCGCAGCGCGCGCTCGCCGCGTGCCAGCCGCTGCTCGTCCGGCAGGTCCTCGTCCAGGAGCAGCTCCTTGACCGCGACCTGACGGCCCAGCAGCTCGTCCTCGGCCCGCCATACGGTGCCCATACCGCCGCGGCCCAGCCGCCCGGTGATCCGGTAGCGACCGGCTATGGTCCCGGTGAATCCCCCGCCACGCCCGCCGTCCCAGGCGCCCCCGTCACTTGCCATGAGCCCATCATGCCCCAGTCCAGGTCAGCCGGAAGTGCTGTAGGTTTCGGCCGCTTTGTCGAAGTCACGCTTGATGTCGGAGGTCTGCGAGGTCGGGCCGATGATCATCACGACGTGGTACTTGCCGCCGCGCAGCATCGCGAGGTTGGCGGCGTAGACCTCACGGCCGCTCGACTCGCGGTAGGTGTACTCGCCCTCGGCGGCGGAGACGCCGTTCAGGTCGAGGCTGCGCACGCCGAACGCGGAGGACCAGTCGGAGGAGTGGAAGGCGTCGAGCTCGGCCTCGCCGTCGGACTGGTAGGCGATCGGGTCGCTGCCGAAGTCGGCGACGGAGTCACGGCCGGGGACGATGATGAGCTGGAGGCCGCCGCCGGTGTAGATGACCTGTCCCTTGGAGTTCTTGCCGTGCCGCGTCCAGCCGGTGGGGACGGCGACGGTGAAGCCCTCGGGGTCGGTGCGGAGCTTGAAATCGCTGCCGAGGTCGGTGGCGGTGGGGGTGTTGGCGGGCGCGCTGGTGGTGGGGGCGGCGCTCGTCTTCGGGGCCGTGGCCGACGGGGTCGGAGTGGGCGTCGGCTTCGACGAACCGTTCCCCGAGCCGGGGAGCTTCGCCGGGAGGGTCTGCGAGGCGTTGCCCGTGCCGCCGGCGCCGTTGGTGCCAGTGCTGTTGCCCGGCAGGAAGAGCACGGCGTACGCCACGGCCGCGACCAGCAGCAGGGCGACGCCCAGCAGCAGCGTCAGGCCCAGGCTGCGGGGGCCGCGCGAGGAGCGGGCCTTCGCGGCCTTGGCGCGCTTGTGGCGGCCGTGGGAGGGGTGCAGGGGCACCGCCTCGGCGGAGGGGGCGGAGCCGGGCTTGCGCTTGCGGACCAGCTCGCCCCGGCGCCGTACGATCGGCAGCTTGTGCGGGTCGTCCGCCGGCACCGGGACGGTCTGCAGGCCGAGGTCGGGCTCGGGGGCGGAGCGGACCAGCGAGCGCAGCCAGCCGCGCAGCTCCTCGAAGTCGGGGCGCTCGGCGGGGTCCTGGCGCAGCAGCGACTCGACGATGGGCCGCATGGCCCCGCTGTCCTCGGCGAAGGCGGGCGGTTCGGCGCAGACCAGCTGGACCAGCTCGGCGGTGTTCTCCTCGGGGAAGGGCGGATGGCCCTGGACGCTGCGGTAGAGCAGCGAGCCGAGCGCCCACAGGTCGGCGGCCGGGCCGACCGGCGGGGCCAGCTGCCAGTTCTCATGGACGGGCGTGGCCTGTTCGGGCGCCCAGCGCTCGGTGACCGGGCCGACGACCGTGATGCGGGCCTGCCGCGCGCGTTCCAGTTCCAGCGCGCTGTCGGGGCCCGCCCACTCGTCGGCGTCACCGGGCGCGCCGGCCAGGACATGTACGGGCACCGGGTTGTAGCCGCACAGCGCTTCCTGCGCGGCGCCGGCCGCGAGCCCGGAGAGCATGGCACGGCCGTCGTCGCAGACCAGCACGGTGCCGGCGGTGACATTGCGGTGCGTCCAGCCGTGCGCGTGCAGCGCGAGCAGCGCGGTGAGCACGTCGGAGCCGACCTCGGCGGCGCGATAGGGGCTGAGCTTCTTGTCGGCCAGCAGCGCGGCCAGCGGGCGGGCGGACACCAGTTCGCTGACGATCCACAGGCTGCCGCCGTCGACGAATATGTCGAAGACCTGGACCAGTCGCGGATGATCGGGTATCGCGGCGGCCGCTCGTGCCGCCTCCAGCGCCCGGTGCGCGCTGTCACTGCCCGCGTCCTCGTCGCCCGGCTCGCCGCCGACGACCTCCGGGAGGAGCACCTGCCGGACGAGGACCTCCTGCCCGCTGTACGTGTCGAACGCACGGGTCTCGACCAGCTCGTACTCGTCGGCCGGGGGCCTGGGCAGGCGGTAGCGGTCGGCGAGTACCCGTCCCGCGTAGTCGTCCACGACGCCTCCCCAAAGCGTCAGTTCCGGTCCGGAACCGGAGCTTTCTGTCCGCAAGGATTCACGATACGTGCTGGCGCCAGGTCACTTGGCCGGTTTGAAGGTGTCGAAGAAAGTCTTCCGCATCTTCTTGATCTTCACGCTGTTCCAGTCCGCGTCGGGCGCTATGAAGAAGATCGCGTAACCGTGGGTCGAATCGGTGACAAAGCCGCGGTTGACCGCCCGCATCGTCGTGCCGCCCGAGGTGTACCTGAACTCCCAGTCGGCGACGGTGCGGTAGCCGCGCCACTGGATCGTCTTGATGGAGATCTGCTGGTAGCCGCTGAACCGGCTCGCCGCGGTCCTCGCCGACTCCCGCCAGCGCGCCGCCGCGTCCTTGCCGGGGTTCCTCGTCCAGTCCACCTGGACACGGGGGACGCTGGTGACGCTCCGGGCGCTGAACTTCGCGCCGCCGTCGTTGCCGTCCACGTAGCCGCCCACGTGCTTCCAGCCGTCGGGCAGGGCTATGGAGAAGCCCTTGTTGCTGCTGTACGTGGTGTAGCCGGCGGGTATGGAGGAGGCGCCCGAGGCGGAGGCCGAGACGTACGACGAGGCGGTGGCCGAAGCGGAGGCGGCGGCGGACCCGGACTCCGAAGCGGCGGCGGTGTTCTTCGCCGCGTCGAGGGAGGCGGACCGGGTGGACTTCACCACCGGCTTCTTGCTGCCCTCGTCGTTGTCGCCGCCGGTCGCGGCCAGGTAGAACCCTATGACCGTCCCCAGGACGGCGAGTGCGACCGCGATCGCCACGATCACCAGCGCGCGCCGCCTGCGCGCGTCCGATTCGGCCGGCGCCTGCGCAGGCAGGGGTTCGGGACCCGGCTCCGGTGCCGGCTTCGTCTTCCGTACCGCTCGCAGCGCGCTGCGCACCCGCGCCTGGTCGGCGACCGCCTTGCGCGTGGCGGGCGGGGCGTCGGTCGGGACGGGCTGCGGGTCGACGGCCAGCGGGATGACGCGGGTCACGTCGGCGGCCGGTTCGACGGGGAGGTCCGGCGCGTTGACGATCCCGGTCAGCAGGGGCCGTACGGTGTCGTCGTCGAGGCGGTGCGCGGGGTCCTTGATGAGCAGGCCGTGGATGGCGTCGGCGAGCGGGCCGGCGTTGACCGGCTCCTTGAGCGGCTCGGTCATGACCGCGGTCAGCGTCGCGATGGCCGAGCCCCGGTCGTACGGCGGCCGGCCCTCGACGGAGGCGTACAGCAGCGCGCCCAGCGACCACAGGTCGGCGGGCGGGCCGGGCTTTTGGCCACGGGCGCGCTCGGGCGAGATGTAGGAGGGCGCGCCGACGAGCATGCCGGTGGAGGTGACGGACGGGTCGCCGTCGATCTGCGCGATGCCGAAGTCGCTGAGCACGACGCGGCCGTCGTCGGCGATCAGGACATTGGACGGCTTCACGTCGCGGTGGAGGATGCCCTCTTTGTGCGCGGCCTTCAGGACGTCCAGGACGGTCAGTCCGACCTCGGCGGCGCGCTTGGGGGTGAGCGGTCCGTCCTCGCGTATCGCGTCGGACAGCGAACGGCCCTCGACCAGCTCCATCACGATCCAGGGCCGGTCGTCCTCCTCGACGACGTCGAAGACCGTCACCGCGCCGGTGTTGCGGATCCGGGCGGCCGCATTCGCCTCGCGCAGCGTGCGCGTGATGAGCCGTCGCTTGTCGTCCTCGTCGATGTTGTGCGGAAAGCGCAGCTCCTTCACCGCGACGGTGCGGCCCAGAGTCTCGTCGAGAGCCCGCCACACCGTGCCCATGCCGCCCTTGCCGAGGACGGCGCCGAGCCGGTAGCGCCCGGCGACCAGACGTCCGTCGGTGCCGCCGTCGTCCGCACGGTCCCCGCCCTGCCCCTGGCCCTGGCCCATGAAATCCCTCTGCAGTCACTGAAGATGATGCGACCGGCAGGGGAGCGCGACGCCGCCCCCCGCTGTCCTGCTCTGGATCAGAGGCCGCGCCTCCAAGGGTCCATCATCCCTGACTCCGCCAGGCGATCTTGCGCACCCCCTGCCGGACGGGCTAGTCGGTGATTCGGATTCCGGCGACGGCGTTGTCGAAGACCGGCTTGTACGTGGCCCATTGGTCGTCCGGAGCGGAGAGATAGACCGCGTAGGCCGTGCCGCCCTCCTCGCCGAATCCCAGGTCGATGGCGTGCCAGGTGCGGGTCTTGCCCTGCCAGGTGAACTCCCAGATGGCGGCGGGCTGGTCACGCCAGCGGGTGGCGTTCATCCGCAGCCGGTGGTAGGTGTCACCGACCTGTTTCTGGGTCTGCGGTTCGAGTTCCTGCCAGCCCTGAATGGGGCTCGTTCCGGCGAACTCCATGGCGCTCACCTTGAGATCGACCATTTTGGTGGGGTCGATGAAGTCGACATCGCCGTTGTCGTCGGCCTGCCGGGTCCAGCCGTCGGGGACGGGGACCGAGTAGCCGCGGTCGGTTTCGTCCACCAGGTGATAGCCGGCGGGCACGGGGGCGATGGAGGGGGACGCGGAATCGGTCGCCGTCGGGGAGGGGGAAGCGGAGGCGGAGGCGGACGCGGACGGGGACTGCGAGGTGGACGCCGAGGCTTCGCCGCCGCTGGGCCGGGTCGCCACATACGTCCCGCCGGCCGCGACCGCCGCGACGGCGACGGCGGCGGTGAGCCAGAGGGCGGCGCGGCCGCGCCTGCGCGCGGGCGGCAGTGTGTGCGCGGCCGTCGTGGCCGTGTGAGCGGGCGTGGGGGTGGGAGCGGGCACGGCGGGCGGCTCCTGCCGGGCCTGCGCAACATCGTTCCTGAGCACAGATTCCGTCTCCGGCTCCGCCGCCGGGCCCCGCAGCCGCCGCTCGGCCTCCTCCGCCGACATGCGCAGGCCCGGGTCGCGTACGAGCAGCCCGGCGATCACCGGTGCGAGCGCGCCCGCGTTGCGCGCGGTCGGCACCTCGTCGGCCGCGATCGCGTACGCCGTCTCGATCGGGGTGTCCCGGCGGAACGGCGACCTGCCCTCCACCGCCTGGTACAGCGTCGCCCCCAGCGCCCACAGATCCGCCTCCGGGCCGGGCACGGCACCGCCGGTGAGGCGTTCCGGGGACAGGAAGTCGATCGAGCCGATCAGTTCACCGGTGCGGGTGAGCGTGGACGTCCCCGAGGCCTGCGCGATGCCGAAGTCCGTAAGCACGACGCGGCCATTGGCGGCGAGCAGCACGTTTCCCGGCTTGACGTCGCGGTGGAACACGCCCGCGGCGTGGGCGGCCCGGAGCGCGGCGATCATGCCGCGGCCGATCCGGGCCGCCTCGGCGGGGCCGACCGGGCCGTTCTTCTTGATCAGATCGCCGAGATCCGTGGCCGGCACGTACTCCATGACGATGGCCGGCACGCCCTCGTCCTCCACGACGTCGTGGACCACGACCACGTTCGGGTGGCTGATCCGGGCCGCCGAGCGGGCCTCGCGGCGGGTGCGCTCGAAGAGGGTCGCCATCTCGTCCTCGTGCGCGTGCGGCGCGTGCAGCTTCTTCACCGCGACCTGCCGGCCCAGCAGTTCGTCCTCGGCGCGCCACACCGTGCCCATGCCGCCGCGGCCTATGCACTCGACGAGCCGGTATCTCCCGGCCACGAGCCTTCCTTGGTCCGACACGCCGGCCCCTTTCCCTCGCCCCTGCACGATAACCGGCCCGGGGGCCGGTCACCGCAGTGGCCTACGCCACTTCGCGGCGCAGACCGGGCGGGGCGGGGTCACAGCGGGACGATGTCGGGCGCCCCCAGACGTGCCGCGTCGGCCGTGAGGTCGTCCGGCTGGCGCTGGGACTCGCGCTCGGCCTCGACCCGCTTCTCGTAGTGCTCGATCTCCTTCTCGGTGTGCTCCTTCTCCCAGCCGAGGACGGGGGCCATGAGCTCCGCCGCCTCCCTCGCGCTGCGCGTGCCGCGGTCGAAGGTCTCGATCGAGATGCGCGTGCGGCGCGTGAGGACGTCGTCGAGGTGCCGGGCGCCCTCGTGGGAGGCGGCGTAGACGACCTCGGCGCGCAGATAGTCCTCGGCGTGGGCGAGGGGCTCGCCGAGGGAGGCATCGTCGGCGATGAGCTGCAGGACTTCCTCGGCGAGGGAGCCGTAGCGGTTGAGCAGGTGCTCGATGCGCGCGACGTGCAGCCCGGCGCGGGCGGCGATGCGGGCGCGGGCGTTCCACAGGGCGTGGTAGCCCTCCGCGCCGGCGAGCGGGATGTCCTCGGTGCAGCATTCCGCCACCCGGTGGTCGAGGGCGTGTACGGCCTCGTCCACGGCGTCCTTGGCCATGACGCGGTAGGTCGTGTACTTGCCGCCGGCGACGACCACGAGCCCCGGCACGGGGTGGGCGACGGTGTGCTCGCGGGACAGCTTGCTGGTGGCCTCGGACTCGCCGGCGAGCAGCGGGCGCAGCCCCGCGTAGACGCCCTCGACGTCGTCCCTGGTCAGGGGGACGGCGAGGACGGAGTTGACGTGTTCCAGGAGGTAGTCGATGTCGGCGCTGGACGCGGCGGGGTGCGCCTTGTCCAGGTCCCAGTCGGTGTCGGTGGTGCCGATGATCCAGTGCCGGCCCCAGGGGATGACGAACAGGACGCTCTTCTCGGTGCGCAGGATGAGCCCGGACGTGGAGTGGATGCGGTCCTTGGGGACGACGAGGTGGATGCCCTTGGAGGCGCGTACGTGGAACTGGCCGCGCTCGCCGATGAGCGCCTGGGTGTCGTCGGTCCACACGCCCGTGGCGTTGACGACCTGCCGGGCGCGGACCTCGTACTCGCCGCCGCCCTCGACGTCCTGCACGCGCGCGCCGACCACCCGCTCGCCCTCGCGCAGGAAGCCCACGACCCGCGCGCGGTTGGCTGCCTGGGCGCCGTAGGCGACGGCGGTCTTGACCAGGGTGGCGACATAGCGGGCGTCGTCCATCTGGGCGTCGTAGTACTGCAGGGCGCCGACCAGGGAGTCCTTCCTGAGGCTGGGCGCGATGCGCAGAGCGCGCCGGCGGGAGAGGTGGCGGTGGTGGGGAAGGCCGCGGCCGTGGCCGGAGGTCAGGGCCATGGTGTCGTAGAGGGCGACGCCGGAGCCCGCGTAGAGCCGCTCCCAGCCGCGGTGCTGGAGGGGGTAGAGGAAGGGCACGGGCTTGACCAGGTGGGGGGCGAGCCGCTGGGTGAGCAGGCCGCGCTCCTTGAGGGCCTCTCTCACCAGGGCGAAGTCGAGCATTTCGAGGTAGCGCAGGCCGCCGTGGATGAGCTTGCTGGAGCGGCTGGAGGTGCCGGAGGCCCAGTCGCGGGCCTCGACGATCCCGGTGGACAGGCCCCGGGTGGCCGAGTCGAGGGCGGTGCCGGCGCCGACGACGCCACCTCCGACGACAAGAATGTCGAGCTCTGTCTCCGCCATCCGTGCGAGCGCGGCCGCCCGCTCCGCCGGTCCGAGTTTCGCCGTACGCATCCGTGCCTCCGGTGCTGGGGGTCCCCGTCCCTCAAGGGTTACCCGTCGGCGGGCGGACGGCCAACGTTCCCGGCCACACATCTGCCGCGTACATCCATCCGTGTCGGCGCGGCGCGCAGTCATATCACCTATATGTCTGGTTAGCCTGTTTTTGGAGCCATTCGGGCTCGCGTACGGAGAGGGACCGCCCCATGCCCGCAGACCTCGCTGTCATCGGACTCGGCCACACCGGACTCCCCCTCGCGCAGGCGGCCACCGCCGCCGGGCTCGGCGTCATCGGCTACGACACCCACGCCCCCACCGTCGAAGCCGTCAACGCCGGCCGCGTCCCCTCCGGCGCCCTGTCCGCCGCCGACGTACGCCGGATGCTCGCCGGCGGCTTCCGGGCCACCGCCGACCCGGTCGCGCTGGGCCGGGTCCGCACCGCCGTGATCTGCGCGCCGACGCCGCTGGGCGAGGACCGCGTGCTGGACCTGACGGCGGTCGGGGCCGCCGCCCGTACGCTCGCCGCGCAACTGCGGCCGCACACCACCGTCGTGCTCGAATCGGCCGCCTACCCCGGCACCACCGAGGGCTTCCTCCGGCCGATCCTGGAGGAATCCGGCCTGCGCGCAGGCCGCGATTTCCACCTCGCCTACTCCCCCGGGCGCGCCGACCCCGGCAACCGGGACTTCACCCTCGCCAACACCCCCAAGGTGATCGGCGGCCTCACCCCCGCCTGCACCGAGGCCGCCGCCGCTTTCTACGGCCGCTTCACCGAACGCGTCGTGCGCGCGCGGGGTCTGCGCGAGGCGGAGACCGTCAAGCTGCTGGAGACCAACTTCCGGCACGTCAACATCGCCCTGGCCAACGAGATGGCGGTCTTCTGCCACGACGTCGGCGTCGACATCTGGGACGTCATCCGCTGCGCCGAGACCAAGCCCTTCGGCTTCCACGCCTTCCGCCCCGGCCCCGGCGTCGGCGGCCACGGCGTCCCCCTGGACCCCAACTACCTCTCCTACCAGGGCCGCGTCCTCGGACACCCCCTGCGCATGGTCGAGTTGGCGCAGGAAGTCAACACGCGCATGCCGCGTTACGTCGTCCAGCGCGCCGCCGCCCTCCTCAACGAGCACGGCAAATCCCTGCGCGGCGCGCGCGTACTGCTGCTCGGCGTCACCTACAAGGCCGACCTCGCCGACCAGGAGGGCGCCCCCGCCCGCGAGATCGCCGCGAAACTCATCGAACTGGGCGCGCAGATCGGCTACCACGACCCGTACGCCCCCCAATGGCGCGTCCTGGACCGCCCGATCCCCCGCGCCGACTCCCTCTGGGAGGCGGCTGCCGACGCCGACCTGACAGTGCTGCTCCAGCACCACCGCACGTACGACCTCCAGGGCCTGGCCGTGAAGGCCCAGCTCCTGCTGGACACCCGCGGCGCGACCCCGGTGGGGGCGGCGGCGCGGCTGTGAGCCTGCCCCGGCCCGGCCTCCGGCCCGGCCCCCGGCTCAGACGCCGCGGTTGCGCAGCCGCAGCCGCAGCGGGACGAGCGCGGACTCCAACTGCGTGGACAGGCTCATCTTGGAGACGCCCTCGGTGCGCTCCTCGAAGCGGATCGGGATCTCGACACCGTTGTGCCCGCGCCGGACGGCGAGGAACTTCAGTTCCACCTGGAAGCTGTAGCCCGCGCTGTCGAGGGTGGCCAGACCGACATCGTGCAGCGTCTGCGCGCGCCAGAGGTTGAAGCCCGCGGTGATGTCGCGGATCTTGACGTCGAGGATCGCGCGCGCGTAGCGGTTGGCGAAGCGGGACAGGATCTGGCGGTGCCGGCCCCAGTCCTCGTCCAGCGAGCCGCCGTCGACATACCGGCTGCCGACGACGAAGCCGGCGCCGGTGGACAGCGCGGTACCGAGCATCTGCGGTACGACATCGGCGGGATGGCTGCCGTCCGCGTCCATCTGGACCACGAACTCCGCGCCCTCGTCCAGCGCGGCGGACATGCCGGCCGCGTAGGCCCGGCCCAGTCCGTCCTTGGCGGTGCGGTGCAGGACACTCATCCGGTTGCGACCGCCGGTGTTGGCCTTCTCCGCGAGTTCCGCGGCGATCCGCCCGGTGCCGTCGGGGCTGTTGTCGTCGACGATCTTCAGATGCAGGCCCGCGAGCGGGAGGCCGAGCACGATCTCGGCCATGCGCGGCAGATTGGCCGCCTCGTTGTAGGTCGGCATGACAACCGTGATGGGTACGTCCCCCCAGGGCGCGGGGATCCGCGCCGCCGTCTCCGGTGTGTTCACTGTCTCTCCTCGTTCGGAAGGGCCGGCTTTCGCGTCCGGCCCAATGCGTGGAATGACCATCCGGCGGCCGTCCAGCGCTTCTCGTCGAGGGCCCCCCGGCCGTCGACGATCCGCGGCCGGACGGTGCTGCGAGCCAGCTCCGCCGGGTCAAGGTCCCGGAACTCCTGCCATTCGGTCAGGTGCAGTACGACATCGGCCCCCCGCATCGCGTCCTTCGCGGACACCGCGTACCCGAGCACCGGGTACGCCTTGCGGGCGTTGTCCATGGCCTCGGGGTCGAACACGGTGACCTCCGCGCCCTCCAGATGGACGCGGGCGGCCACTTCAAGGGCCGGCGAGTCGCGGATGTCGTCGGAGTCGGGCTTGAAGGCCGCGCCGAGCACGGCCACCCGCTTCCCGGCGAGCGACCCGCCGCACAGCTCACGCGCCAGGTCGAGGACCCTCTCCCGGCGCCGCAGGTTGATCGCGTCGACCTCCCGGAGGAAGGCCAGCGACTCACCGGTCCCCAACTCGTCCGCGCGGGCGGCGAAGGCACGGATGTCCTTGGGCAGACAGCCCCCACCGAAGCCGACCCCGGCCCGCAGGAAGCGGGCGCCGATCCGCTCGTCGTGACCGAGCGCGCGGGCCAGCACGGAGACGTCGCCACCAGCGGCCTCGCAGACCTCGGCCATGGCGTTGACGAACGAGATCTTGGTGGCCAGGAAGGCGTTGGCCGCCGTCTTGACCAGTTCCGCGGTCGGGAAGTCCGCCGTCACCACCGGCGTGCCCGCCTCGATCACGGCCGCGTACACCTCGCGCAGAATCGTTTCTGCTGTCTCGCTCTCGACTCCGAGCACCAGCCGGTCCGGCCTCAGCGTGTCCCGTACGGCGAAACCCTCCCGGAGGAACTCCGGGTTCCAGGCCAACTCGGCCCCCGCCGGCAGCCGCCCCGCCAGCCGCCGCGCCGTCCCCACCGGAACGGTCGACTTGCCGACCACCAGCGCGCCCGGGCCCACATGCGCCGCGAGCGCCTCCACGGCCGCGTCGACATACGTCATGTCGGCGGCACCGGAGTCGGTGTCCTTGCGCTGCGGCGTCCCCACACACACGAAGTGCACCCGGCCGAAGGCCGCCGCCTCCTCGTACGACGTGGTGAACCGCAGCCGCCCGGACCCGGTGTGCCTGCCCAGCAGCTCCGCCAGCCCGGGCTCGTGAAAGGGCACCCGGCCCGCGCTCAGCGCCGCGACCTTGCCGGGGTCGACGTCGACCCCCAGCACCTCGTGCCCGAGCTCGGCCATGCAGGCCGCATGGGTGGCACCGAGGTAGCCGGTGCCGATGACAGTGAGCCGCAAGGCCATGGCCTCCTTTCACGGCATACGTGATGTACGGGACGTGGATGTACGGGACTTAACGGACGCACGGAACTCAACGGACGCGTTCGAGCAGCAGGACCCGGACGTTGGCCAGGTTGTCGGTATGGGCCACCTTGAAGTACCTCTTCAGCGCAGTGGCGGTCCTGGCGCTCATGTCGGCGAAGGGCGTGCCGAGCTGCGAGGTGGACACCACCCACAGCCGGTCGGTACCGGCCAGGCACTTCACGGGCTCGGAGCACTCCAGGCCGCCGAAGCCGCCGATCTCCTGTGGCGTCCGGTACAGCAGCACATCCTTGGGCCGCCCGGTGTCATGGCGCAGTTCGTAAGCCATCGCGCGGCGTTCGGACATCACCCCGGAGAATGCGATGCCGTCGCCCGCCTGCTGCTCCCGGGCCACGATTTGTGCCGCCTTCCGGTAGTCCGGCTCGATCGAGTCGTTCTTGCGGGCGATGGCGATACCCGGCTGGGCCTGCCAGCCGAAGGCCACCGCGGTGGCCAGTACGAGCAGCGCCCCGACCACCCGGCGTCCGGCGCCCGCGCGCGCGACGGCTTCCCCGGTCAGCGGCCCGGCGATGCGGGTGACGGCAGCAGCGGCGAGCAGCACCCAGGCCGGGACGGTGAACAGCAGATAGCGCGGCAGGAAGAGATGCAGCTGATCGGATGTCAGGTAGGTCAGGACCGGGGGCAGCAGCACCCACGGGGCGAGCAGCACTGCGTACTTACGGGCCGCGAAGAGCCCGAGCACGCCGATTGCCATGATCGAGCCGCCGGTCACCCAGGAGCCGAAGAGCTCCTGCGGGTGCTCGACCAGGTCCTGGAAGGTGGGGTTGTTCCAGGCGATCTGGCCGCTCTGGCCGGATCCCGAGGCAAGCATCGGCAGTACGAAGGACACCCCGAAGGTCGCCGAGGCGGCGAACGCCCAGTGCGCGGTCCGGTCGCCGCCTCGTTTCGCCATGACGACCAGACCGAGATGGCCCGCCAGCACCGACAGTGACACCAGGTGGCTGTAGCCGACCAGCGGGATGCTGACGCCGTACAGCGCCCAGCGCTTGAGACTGGGCTGGTCCAGAGCCCGCAGCAGCAGCAACGTGGACAGCAGCGCGAAGGCCACCGCGAAGGCGTACGGTCGCACCTCCTCCCCGTACTGGATCACGGTCGGGACGACGGCGAACAGCAACCCGGCCAGCAGCCCGGTCCGCAAGGTGAACATCCGCCGTCCGACGAGCCCGAGCAGGCCCGCCGCCACGGCCATGGCGCCCGCAGCCGGAATACGCATCGCGGTCGGCGAGGTGCCGAAGGCCGAGACCCACAGGTGCATCACGATGTAGTACGGCGCGAAGACCACGTCGATGTTCTTGATGAGCGCGCCGAGATCCCCGAAGGAGAGCGTGGCTGCCCACCAGGTGGCGTGCTCGTCGCGCCACAACTGCCGGTCGCCGATGCCCCTCAGTGAGAAGGCGAGCGCCACGGCGGCCGGCAGCAGGAAGACCAGTGCGGTGCTCGCCGGTCTGTGGCCGCTGCCGGGGTGGGAGGGACCGTGTCCGGATGCGGCGGCGTCCGGGTCGTTCTGGTCGGTGTCCGGGGCGGCGCGGTCGGTGACGGTCATTGCTTCACCCAGATCCGGTAGGTCGTCGACCCGTAGTCGTCGGTGGAGTGCAGGACGGTCAGCAGCCGGTACTTGGCGTTGCCGCGCAGCGCGCCGGTGATGGCCTGGTCGGCCTCGGGAGTGACTCCGCCGCTCAGTACGATCGCGTCGAAGTGGCCTTCCCGCACAGCGGCCTTGAAGCCGTCGTTGCCGGTGTGGCGCTCGCCGTCCTTGTCGGTGTAGTCGATCCCGAAGGTGCTCTTCCACTGCTTCCAGCCGGTCACGTCACGCAGGTAGTAGGCCGGGATCTCGAACTCCTCGGCGAGATAGGTCCCGCCCTTCCCCTGCCCGGTGACCACCTTGCGCATGGCGGCGACCATCTGTGTGGAGTCCGGCGGATGGTAGAGCGACTGCGTCTGCGCCATCCCCGTGACGAGCGCGGCGACCCAGACCATGATGCCGAGCTGCGGGTAGCGGAAGTGGGCGCCCATCAGCCGGTTGATGCCCAGACCCGCCATCGGCGCGGCGAAGAACAGGCCGAATCCGACGTGCTTGAAGAGCGAGATGTCGTCGTGCAGGTGGGCCTGGTAGGCGGGCGCCAGCAGCGCCGTTCCACACATCAGCAGTCCCAGCGCCGTACGCCGAAGCCGCCCGGGCGTATCCCCGAGAGCCCACGGCATCTCGCCCATCCTGGCCCGGCGGATGTAGTCGATCGCGCCGCCGACCGCGACCAGCAGCATCACCCCGCCCCACTCGGCACTGCGCCGGAACACCGACAGTGCGGAGTCCGTGCCGTGCGCACGACCTGTCGTGGTGAAGCCGATGCCGTCGAGGGAGCCGCTGAGATACGCGACCGAGCCGAGCAGCAGCACGATGCCCACGCCGAGCAGCAGCCCGCGGACCATGGCCCGGGCACCCCGGTAGGGATAGGCCGACAGCACCGCGAGCACCACCAGCGCCGGCAGATACAGCGCCGCGGCGTACTTGACGGCCGGCGCGAGCGCGGCGGCCGGCACGGCGAGCAGCACCAGCGCCGGGTGCGAGCGCCCGGTCCGTACGATGATCCACGCGGCGCAGGCGAGCAGGAACAGCGCCAGTGCGTCGAAGGTCGCGAAGTTGCCCAGGAACACGGTCGATTCGAGGACCGAGAAAAGCGCGGCGGCGGCCAGCGCGGCGCGCTGGTTGAACAGCCGGCTGGTCACTCCGTACAGCAGCACCGTGGTGCTGAGCGTGAAGACGAGGCTGACCAGCCGGACCGCTGCCAGCCCGCCGACCGAGTCGACGGCTGCGGCAAGCACCGGGTAGAGCATCGGATGGCCGGAGAAGTAGCCGGAGAAGTCGGTGGGCGGCGCGGTGCCGTCCAGCAGCTGACCGATCTGGTAGTGGCCGGAGGCGATGTACAGTGCCTCGTCGACGAAGGCCCGGCCCTGCAGCCGTAGCGAGAGTCCGGCCTGCACCAGGAGGATGCACAGCACGATTCCGCGGCTGATCCAGGTGGCGCGCCGGGTGTCGACCGCCCAGGCGGACACCGGGACTTCCGGGACCACGTATCCGGGTGTTGCGGGCTCCGGCTCCGGCACGGGTTCCGGGTCGAAGCCAGGACCGTAGCCGTAGCCGTAGCCGTTGCCGTAGTCCGGGGCGGGGGCGGGCACAGGGGCGTACTGCCACTGCGGGTGCTGGTATTCGTGCTGCTCGTGCTGCTCGTGCTGCTGCTCGTTGGTTCCGGCCATCACTGCTTCCGTACGTCGAAGCCGAAGTCACCGGCTGTGGCGAGTCGCTTGAACTCGGCGAGGGCCAGCGGGCTGGCCTGGATCCGCCAGTCGGCACGCTTGGTGATGTTGAACCAGATGAAACCGAGGAGGTCCGGATCGTCCTCGACGCCCTTGAAGAGGTTCCGTACGTCCGCGCGGCGACGTTCACCGGGCTCGGAGGAGGTCTCGGTGATGATAATGGGCTTGTCGGTGAAGCGGCGGATCTGCTTCACCGTCGGTCCGTAGAGGGTGTCGAAGGTGCTGGCACCGGTGAGGGTCCAGTAGCCGACCACGCCGACCCAGTCCACATACGCGTCACCCGGCCACAGAGGCTTAAGCTTCACCGTGGGCACCGGGTTGACGACATTGGGGCTCCACGTCCAGATGACGTTGGTGGTCCCCTCCTCCTGGAAGAGGTCGTGAATGTGCCGCCAGGCCTTCACGAAGTCCGCGGGCTTGGTCTTCTTGGTGCCCCAGGCGTACCAGTGGCCGTTCATCTCATGGCCGAAGCTCAACGCGACCGGTGCGTTGGCCTCGCGTACGGCGGCCGCGTAGCTCTTGATGTAGTCGTCCTGCGAGCCGTCGGCGATCTTCGCGACGGAGGGCGTGAAGGGTTCCCAGGAGACATAGAGCAGTGCCCCGGACTTGAGGGCGTTCTTGGCGCCCTCGACGTTGAAGCCGTCTCCCCACGCGGAGTACGACGCGATGATGTTGGGCTGCTTGCCGACCAGGTCGGCGAAGTTGTTCACCGGATTCAGCGAGGAGGGAGCACCGTTCACCGCCACCCCGAGGTACTTCTTGTCCGGGTGGATCAGTGGGGTCACGTCGTACGCCGGCTCCTGGTCGCCCTCGGCGGACTGCGCGCCGCTCGACGAGGACGACGAACCGTCGCCGGAGGTGGCGATGCCCGGGGCCGTGGACCCACTCGTGCAGGCGGTCAGCGACACCATCAGTCCGAGGAGGAGCCCAGCGGTGGCGCGACGTGCGAAGTGCGGCCAGGTCATGCGGCGATCTCACTCACTGCTTGTGCACGCGGCTGCACCAGAACGCGGGCGACCACGAGGATGTAGAACAGCCCGGAGGCCAGGACGAGGGCGAAGTCCGGAGGGTAGCCGTGCAGCAGTCGCCATACGGCGGCGCCCACCCAGACCACGGCGGTGCCACCGCTCCACACCCACAGGCCGACCCAGAACCGCCGGGTCTTGTTCTTCTTCGCGCCGGAGGATCCGGTGGGCTGCCAGCCCATGCGCTGCTTGCGCAGGATGTCCCAGATGGCGAAGAAGTGCGCCCAGCCGTACATCAGCCGGGCGGCCCAGGCCTCCAGACGGTAGGGAGACTTGTGCCACAACGGGAAGATCACCGCGGTGTAGACGATGCTGGGCAGCACCATCAGCAGATGGTCGACCTTGAGCTTGTCCGGCATGGCCAGCAGCAGCACGATCGGGATGACAGGCGCGGCGAAGGTGAACAGGGCCGTGTGGATGTAGTAGAAGAAGCCGGACAGATAGCACAGCCGGCTGGAGAACCGGATCCGCGCGTCCCAGAACTTCTTGCTGCCGAGCAGGCTCATCGAGCCCGAGCACCAGCGGTACTGCTGGTTGAAGAAGGCGCCCGCACTGTCCGGGCACACCCCGGTCGACACCGCGATCGGCACATAGCGCAGGTCCCAGCCCAGGCCCCGCAGATCGAAACCGGTGTGCACATCCTCGGAGTGCTCGATCAGGGTGGTACCGCCGTTACTCTCCAGGGCCTCCCGGCGGTACACCGCACAGCTGCCGACGCAGATCGCGCCGTCGCTGCCCTGCCTGGACACCTGGACGGAGCGGTAGAAGAGCTCCTGCACGGCGCCCGCACCGCGCTCGATCCAGTTCTGCGAGTCCAGAACACGGAAGTACTGCGGGGACTGGACGATGCCGACCCGCTCGTCCGTCTCCATGTACGGCAGCAGCTCCTCCAGCAGATCGGCGCGCGGCGTGAAGTCGGCGTCGAGGATGAGGACGTACTTGCCGTCGGACTGCCCGAAGCCGAAGTGCAGATTGCCGGCCTTCTTGAACCAGCCACGGTTCGGGCGGGTGCCGTATCTGAAGCCGAAGTCCTCCGCCATCGCCGCCAGCTCGGGGCTCGCGCCGTCGTCGAGGACGAAGGGCATGCAATAGCCGGGATATCGGTCGACCATCGCCCGCACGTGGCTCCAGGTGTTGTGCAGCACCTCGATCGGCTCGCCGCACACCGGCAGGAAGACGTCCACCGTGGGATACACCTCGGGGCGCCAACTGCGCACCAGCGCCTTGTGGGCCTTGAGGTCGAAGTCCGGGGTGAAGCCGTTCACCCGCAGGGAGATCAGGTAGTAGATGACGGTGAACACCAGCGGCGGCGCGTACAACCACAGCAACGGGTTGGACTGCGCGAGCTTGTACTGGCTGAAGGCCAGGCAGCAGAAGCTGATCACCGAGCTGACGGTCAGCACCCACAGGTGACGCCGTGCGTACGCGTACTTCTCGCCGTCGGACGGCGGCTCCGGCAGCAGCCCGAGCTGCGCCACCCTCGACTTCTCCGCCGCACGCCGCCGACTCATCGGCTGGCCCTGCGCCCGGTGCCCGCCCGTGTGGGCAGGCTGAATTGCACTCATCTCTCAAAACCCCCCGGGCAAGACGCCCGTTTTACCCCCACCAGGACTCAGCCAAACCATCCATCAGGCGAACAGTCGGTCGAGTCCCGAGAGCTTATATGAGGATTTCAAGAGTGTCAGGAGTCGACAAAGGGCTATTGGGCCGATTGTGCCTGGTGTGACCACGTATCGGGCCCGCGACCCCATGTTGCGATCCCTTTTCCTATTCCCGCACACTCGGGCAAATAGCACGGCCCGAACCGCGCCTCCACACCGCCCGGGCCTTGCTTTTGCCCAGGTCCAGGCCACGCGCGACCCTGCCGCCGCTGTGATCTGTATGACCTTGTGACCTGTGTCACCGGTGGTGCGCCGGGACAAGGTCGACGAGAGCGCCCGGCCCGGCCGCCTCGACGCGACGCCGCCTACCTGACGCGTTCCAGCAGCAGGACCCGCACGTTGGCCAGGTTGTCGGTACGGACCACCGTGAAGTACGTGTTCAGCGCGGTGGCGGTCTTCGCGCTCATGTCGGCGAAGGGCGTCACGCCGGCCTGCGAGGTGGACACCACCCACAGCCGGTCGGTGCCGGCCAGGCACTTCACGGGCTCGGAGCACTCGACACCGCTGTAGGTGCCGCTCTGCTGTGCCGACCGGGACAGCAGTACCTCTGTCGGCCGCCCGCTGTCGTCTCGCAGTTCGTAGGCCATCGCGCGGCGTTCGGACAAGTGGCCGGAGAAGGCGATGCCGTCGCCCGCCTGCTGGTTCCGGGCCACGATCCGTCCCGCCTGCCGGTAGTCCGGCTCGACCGGGTTGCTCTTGCGGGCGATGGCGATGCCCGGTTGGGCCAGCTCCGCGAAGACCGCCACGGTGGCCAGCACGAACACCGTGACGACCCCTCGCCGTCCGACGCCCACGCGCGCGACGAACTCCTTGGCCAGCCGGTCGGCGGCACCGATGGCGGCGGCAGCGACGAGCAGCAGCCAGCCCGGGACGGTGAACAGCAGATAGCGCGGCAGGAACAGATGCAGCTGATCGGATGTCAGGTAGGTCAGGACCGGCGGCAGCAGCACCCACGGGCCGAACAACGCCGCGTACTTACGGGCCACGTACAGCCCCGACAGGCCGATGACCATGACCGGGCCGCCGATCGCCCAGGAGCCGAAGAGCTCCTGCGGGTAGTCGGCCAGGTCCTGGAAGGTCGGGTTGTTCCAGGCGATCTGACCGCTCTGGCCGGCCCCCTGCACCACCATCGGCAGTATCAAGGACACCCCCAGGACCGCCGCGGCGGCGAACGCCCGGTGCGCGGTCCGGTCGCCGTCGCGCTTCGCCATGACGACCAGGCCAAGATGGCCCGCCAGCACCGACAGTGACACCATGTGGCTGCAGCCGATCAGCGGGATGCTCCCGCCGTACAGCGCCCAGCGCTTGAGACCGGGCTGGTCCAGAGCCCGCAGCAGCAACAGCGTGGACAGCAGCGCGAAGGCCACCGCGAAGGCGTACGGCCTCGTCTCCTCTCCGTACCGGATCATGGTCGGGACGACGGCGAACAGCAGCCCGGCCAGCACTCCGGTCCCCACGGTGAACAACCGCCGCCCGACGAGCCCGAGCAGACCCGCCGCCACGGCCATGGCCCCTGCCGCGGGAAGACGCATCGCGGCCGGCGAGGTGCCGAAGACCGCGATCCACAGGTGCATGACCACGTAGTACGGGGCGAAGACCACGTCGATGTTCTTGATGAGCGCGCCGAGGTCCCCGAAGGAGAGCGTGGCGGCCCACCAGGTGGCGTGCTCGTCACGCCACAACTGCCGGTCACCGATGCCGGGCAGTGAGAAGCCGAGGGCCACTGCGGCCGGCAGCAGGAAGACCACGGCCGTGCTCGCCGTGCTGTGACTGCCGCCGTGGGCGTGGCGGCGGCCGGCTGCGGCGGCGCGCGGCGCATCCCGGTCGGCGTCCGGGCCGTGGTCGGTCACAGCGGGCTGAACTGCACTCATCTCTCAAGACCCCCGAGCAGAGTGGGCTCTTCACTCCCACCGTGGCCCAGCCGGAACACGATATGAAAATCTGGCTGAGTGTCATGAGCATATCTTGATCCCCCGCACACCCCGGGCGGACGGAGAGGCCCGGACGGCGCGTCTCGCGCCGTCCGGGCCTCTCGGTCTGCTCCGTCTGCCTACGTCACCCGCGATCTGTCAGCGGTGGTGGGTCGGGGAGACCGTCACCTCGACGCGCTGGAACTCCTTGAGGTCGCTGTAGCCCGTCGTGGCCATCGAACGGCGCAGCGCCCCGAAGAAGTTCATCGACCCGTCCGGCGCGTGCGACGGGCCGAGCAGGATCTCCTCCGTCGTACCGGCCGTGCCCAGGTTCATCCGCTTCCCGCGCGGCAGTTCGGTGTTGACCGCCTCCATGCCCCAGTGGAAGCCCCGGCCCGGCGCGTCGGTCGCCCGCGCGAGCGGGGAGCCCATCATCACGGCGTCCGCGCCGCAGGCCACGGCCTTCGGCAGGTCGCCGCTGGCGCCGAAGCCGCCGTCCGCGATGACGTGCACATACCGGCCGCCGGACTCGTCCATGTAGTCGCGGCGGGCAGCCGCCACATCCGCCACGGCCGTCGCCATCGGCACCTGGATGCCGAGCACATTGCGGGTCGTGTGCGCCGCCCCGCCGCCGAAGCCGACGAGGACACCGGCCGCGCCGGTGCGCATCAGGTGCAGCGCGGCGGTGTACGTGGCGCAGCCGCCGACGATGACCGGCACATCGAGCTCGTAGATGAACTGCTTGAGGTTCAGCGGCTCGTGGGAGCCGCTGACGTGCTCGGCGGAGACCGTGGTGCCGCGGATGATGAAGAGGTCGACCCCCGCGTCCACGACCGCCTTGCTGAACTGCGCGGTGCGCTGCGGCGAGAGCGCGGCAGCGGTGACGACGCCCGCGTCGCGCACCTCCTTGATGCGCTGGCCGATCAGCTCTTCCTTGATCGGCTCCGCGTAGATCTCCTGGAGCCGCTTGGTGGCCGCAGCGTCGTCCAGCTCCGCGATCTCCGCGAGCAGCGGCTCCGGGTCCTCGTAACGGGTCCACAGCCCTTCGAGGTTGAGCACACCCAGGCCGCCGAGGTTGCCGATCCGGATCGCCGTCTCCGGAGAGACCACCGAGTCCATGGGCGCCGCGAGGAACGGCAGCTCGAAGCGATAGGCGTCGATCTGCCAGGCGATCGAGACCTCCTTCGGGTCCCGGGTCCGCCGGCTCGGGACGACGGCGATGTCGTCGAATGCGTAGGCCCTGCGGCCCCGCTTGCCCCGCCCGATCTCGATCTCAGTCACGTCTGTGGCCTTTCCTTCGTGGCTTGCCGAGCCCATTATCCCCGGGCCGGCAGGCGAAAGCCCGCGGCCGTACGTGCGAGGCCACGGGCTGTGCCGTACGCGTCAGCGGGCCTGGTAGTTGGGGGCCTCGACGGTCATCTGGATGTCGTGCGGGTGGGACTCCTTGAGCCCGGCCGCGGTGATTCGTACGAACCGGCCCTTGGACTCCATCTCGTCGATCGAGGCCGCGCCGACATACCCCATGGTCTGCCGGAGACCGCCGACGAGCTGGTGGAGGACCGCGCCCAGCGGGCCGCGGTAGGGGACCTGGCCCTCGATGCCCTCGGGGACGAGCTTGTCGTCGGAGGAGACCTCGGCCTGGAAGTAGCGGTCCTTGGAGAAGGACCTGGCCTGGCCGCGGGACTGCATGGCGCCGAGCGAGCCCATGCCCCGGTAGGACTTGAACTGCTTGCCGTTGATGAACATCAGCTCGCCGGGCGACTCCTCGCAGCCCGCGAGCAGGCTGCCGAGCATGACGGTGCTGGCGCCCGCGACGAGGGCCTTGCCGATGTCGCCGGAGTACTGGAGGCCGCCGTCGCCGATCACCGGGACGCCCGCGGCCTGGCAGGCCAGGGCGGCTTCGTAGATTGCGGTGACCTGCGGGGCGCCGACGCCGGCGACGACACGGGTGGTGCAGATGGAGCCGGGGCCGACGCCGACCTTGACGCCGTCGACGCCCGCGTCGATGAGGGCCTGGGCGCCGTCGCGGGTGGCGATGTTGCCGCCGATCACATCCACCGACACCGCGGACTTGATCTTGGAGATCCAGCTCAGGACATTGCTGTTATGGCCGTGCGAGGTGTCGACGATGATGAAGTCGGACCCGGCGGAGACCAGCGCCTGGGCCCGCTCCAGCGCCTCCGGCCCGGCCCCGACCGCCGCGCCGACGAGCAGGCGGCCCTCGGCGTCCTTGGCGGCGTTGGGGTACTTCTCGGCCTTGGTGAAGTCCTTGACGGTGATGAGGCCCTTGAGGCGGCCGTCCTCGTCGACCAGCGGCAGCTTCTCGATCTTGTGGCGGCGCAGCAGCTCCATGGCCTCGACGCCGGAGATGCCGACCTTGCCCGTGACCAGCGGCATGGGGGTCATGACCTCGCGGACCTGGCGGGAGTGGTCGGTCTCGAAGGCCATGTCGCGGTTGGTGACGATGCCGAGCAGCTTGCCGGCCGGGTCCGTCACCGGGACGCCGCTGATCCGGTACTTCGCGCAGAGCGCGTCCGCCTCGGCGAGCGTGGCGTCGGGGTGGCAGGTGATCGGGTCGGTGACCATGCCGGACTCGGAGCGCTTGACGAGGTCCACCTGGTTGGCCTGGTCCTCGATGGACAGGTTCCGGTGGAGGACGCCTACGCCGCCCTGCCGGGCCATGGCGATGGCCATCCGGGCCTCGGTCACCTTGTCCATGGCGGCGGACAGCAGCGGGATGTTGACCCGGACGTTGCGGGAGACCAGCGACGAGGTGTCGACCTGATTCGGCAGCACCTCGGACGCGCCCGGCAGCAGCAGCACGTCGTCGTAGGTGAGTCCGAGCAGCCCGAATTTTGCGGCTACTCCGTCGGCGTTCAGCGTCATGACACCTTCTCCTGGTCTTGCCCGGCGAGATGACCCATGGTACTGGGCTCAGCGGAACACACCGGTCCGTCGGAAGGCCTACGCGCTCAGGCCCTTCGGCCCTTCTACGTCCACCGGGGTCTGGGGCGTCTCCTCGGCCAGGGCCCGCAGCCTGCTCAGCGCACGGTGCTGGGCCACCCGTACGGCCCCCGGGGACATGCCGAGCTTGAGGCCGGTCTCCTCGGCGCTCAACCCGACCGCGACCCGCAGCAGGACCAGCTCGCGCTGGTGCTCCGGGAGGTTGGCGAGCAGCTTCTTGGCCCATTCGGCGTCGCTGCTGAGCAGCGCGCGCTCCTCGGGGCCCAGGGAGTCGTCGGGCTGCTCGGGCATCTCGTCCGAGGGGACGGCCGTGCTGCCCGGCCCGCGCATGGCGGCCCGCTGCAGATCGGCGACCTTGTGGGCGGCGATGCCGAAGACGAAGGCCTCGAAGGGACGGCCCTGGTCCCGGTACCGGGGCAGGGCGCACAGCACGGCGAGGCAGACCTCCTGCGCCAGGTCGTCCACGAAGTGACGCGCGTCGCCGGGCAGCCGGGACAGCCGGGTGCGGCAGTAGCGCTCGGCCAGGGGGTGCACCCGGGCCAGCAGATCGTGGGTGGCCTGCTCGTCGCCGTCGACGGCGCGACGGACGAGGGCGCCAATACCTGTCTCGTTACCGGTCGCCTCGTCGCGCATCCGTCCATAGTGCCTCGCCGCCGGACGATCCGTCGCATCGCGTCCGGACTTCTGGTCCGAAGCGTTATCCGAAGTGTCGCGAGGGATCGCGCCGGCCGGCGTCACGGCTGTCATGTCATGCACCCGCTCATGTCGCTCATGCCGCTCATGCACAAGCCGACCCTCCCACCCGCCACCCGGCCACCACCCCAGTAGGAGGCACTGCCTGCCGCTCCGCCCGCTCGTCCCCGATGAGTCCCATACCTCAAGCATGCGTCCTCGCTCCGGAAAGCGGTACGAGCGGAGCGGCCGTCACACTCAGCGCACCAGACCCCAACGGAAACCGAGAGCCACGGCGTGCGCGCGGTCCGAGGCGCCGAGCTTCTTGAAGAGCCGTCGCGCGTGGGTCTTCACGGTGTCCTCGGAGAGGAAGAGCTCGCGCCCGATCTCCGCGTTGGAGCGGCCGTGGCTCATGCCCTCCAGCACCTGGATCTCGCGGGCCGTCAGCGTCGGCGCCGCGCCCATCTCCGCCGACCGCAGCCGGCGCGGGGCGAGCCGCCAGGTCGGGTCGGCGAGCGCCTGGGTGACCGTGGCCCGCAGCTCGGCGCGCGAGGCGTCCTTGTGCAGATAGCCACGCGCACCGGCGGCCACCGCCAGCGCCACACCGTCGAGGTCCTCGGCGACGGTGAGCATGATGATGCGAGCGCCGGGATCGGCGGACAGCAGCCGCCGGACCGTTTCCACACCGCCCAGGCCCGGCATCCGGACGTCCATGAGAATGAGGTCCGAGCGGTCGGCGCCCCAGCGGCGGAGGACTTCCTCGCCGTTGGCCGCGGTCGTTACGCGCTCGACGCCGGGTACGGTCGCCACCGCGCGGCGCAGGGCCTCTCGGGCAAGCGGGGAGTCGTCGCAGACGAGGACGGAAGTCATGACCGTCCTCCGCAGCTGATCCGCGTCACGTTGAGCCTCCAGGCTGTACGAAGTCTTCACCGGTGGGGCTGACGGCTTCGGGCAACTGCCCGAATAGTCCGACCGCCAACCACTTCCGCACCTTCAACGACCCTCACTCGAAAGAGTTACGGAGTTTGGCGGGCATCTCCAGCACTCTATGTGCGCGTACGGACACGGATCAGCTACGTCGCAGGTCGCAGGGGTGCAACAAGGTGCGGACGGAAGCACTTCGCGCGCCCACTTGCAGGACACGCAACCCGCCGACCGGGGGGCAATGTCAGTTTTTGCCTGTTTGGCGGCTTTTTACCCGCATGGCGGGAGTTCGGTGGCGTTCTTGTGATGAATCATATTTACATCTACTTCGATGGTAGATGTACGGTCGAGGGCACCGTCCCCCACAGCCCACCTCTTGAGGAGATGAGCAATGGCAGACTTCTCCCGCCTCCCGGGCCCGAACGCCGATCTCTGGGACTGGCAGCTCGTCGCCGCGTGCCGCGGCGTCGACAGCTCGCTGTTCTTCCACCCGGAGGGAGAGCGAGGCGCGGCCCGGAGTGCGCGCGAAGCGTCAGCGAAAGAGGTGTGCATGCGCTGTCCCGTACGAGCCGAGTGCGCGACGCATGCACTGGCGGTCCGCGAGCCCTATGGCGTCTGGGGCGGACTGACCGAGGACGAGCGCGAGGAGATGATGGGCCGGTCGCGAAACCGGATCATGAGCGCCCACACCAACTGACGAAACGTTTCCTCATTCGGGTGGCGGCAGCCCGCCGCCACCCGTTCGGAGCAAGGCCCTGTCCGGGCGAGGCCACGCCCCATGGACATCGGGGCGGCTCCGGTCCAGGCTCCTGGAATGAGCTTCGAGAGCTTCGAGACGCTGGTCCGCGAGGAATTCGCCCCGCGGACGACCTACCTGAACACCGCCTCCTCCGGCATCGGCCCCCGCCGCGCCGCCGAGGCCCTGCGGCAGGGCACCGGCCGCTGGGCCGACGGCACCGACAGCTTCGAGGACAACGAGGCCACCGTGGCCGCGGTCCGCGGGGCCTACGCCCGGCTCACCGGCGTCGCCCCCGAGCGCGTCGCCGTCGGCTCCGCCGTCACCACCCACGTCGGCCTGATCGCCGCCGGGCTCCCCCGGGGCGCGGAGGTCATCGTCGCCGACGGCGACTTCTCCTCCCTGGTGAACCCCTTCGCCACCCGCCCCGACGTCACCCTGCGCATCGTCCCCCTGGAGGGCATCGCCGACGCCGTCCGCCCCGGCACCTCGCTGGTCGCCGTCAGCGCCGTCCAGTCCGCCGACGGCCGTGTCGCCGACCTTCCCTCCATACGGGAGGCCGCCGCCGCCCACGGCGCCCGGGTGCTCCTGGACGCCACCCAGGCGGTCGGCTGGCTCCCGGTGGCCGGCGCCGCCTACGACTACGTCGTCTGCGGCGGCTACAAATGGCTGCTCTGCCCCCGCGGCGTCTCCTTCCTCACCGTCCGCGAGGGCGCGGACGACTGGGTCTCCCCGCACTTCGTCGGCTGGTACGCCGCCGAGGACCCCTGGGGCGAGTGCTACGGCCCCATCGCCGAGACCGCGCACTCCGCGCGGCGCTACGACGTCATGCCACCCTTCCTCCTCCACCTCGCCGGCGCGGCCTCCCTCTCCCTCATCGAGGAACTCGGCGTCCCCGCGATCGGCGCCCACGACGTGGCCCTCGCCGAACGCTTCCGCTCCGGCGTCCAACGGCTCGGCCACAAGGCCGTCCCCTCCGGCGCCGCCCCCTCGGCCATCGTCTCCGTCCCCGGCCTGGGCGACGCCGCGGCCGCTCTCACCGCCGCCGGCATCCGCGTCGCGGCCCGCGCGGGGCACCTGCGGGCCGCCTTCCACCTCTACAACGGCACCGCCGACGTGGACCGGCTCCTGGCCGCCCTCGCGTAAATCCGCTCGCGGCACCCGCACACCGCCGCCTACCGTCACCGTATGAAGCTGCTGTCCGTGAACGTGGGCCGCCCCCGGGCCAACCCCTGGAAGACCGGCCCCGACGTCACCGGCATCGACAAACGCCCGGTCGACGGCCCCGTACACGTCACCGCCCCCGGCCCCAAGGGCACCGGCGCCGTCGGCCTGGCCGGCGACCGCGTGTACGACCTCGCCCATCACGGCGGGACGGACCAGGCGGTCTACGCGTACGCCCGCGAGGACCTGGACGCGTGGCAGCCCGAGCTCGGCCGCGTCCTCCCGAACGGGGTCTTCGGCGAGAACCTGACCACCGCCGGGCTGGACGTCAACGGCGCCCTGATCGGCGAGCGCTGGCAGATCGGCCGCGAGGTCGTCCTGGAGGTCACCTGCTCCCGCATCCCCTGCGGCACCTTCCAGGGCTGGCTGGACCGCGGCGGCTGGATCAAGCGCTTCACCCAGGCAGCCGTGCCCGGCGCGTACCTCCGGGTCATCACACCGGGCGAGATCAAAGCAGACGACCCGATCGAAATCATCCACCACCCCAACCACGACGTGACCGTAGCCCTCCAATTCCGCGCCGTCACCACCGAACCGGACCTCCTCCCCCGCCTCCTCGCCGCCGA
>Ga0307517_10002776_pt1 | contig 27856 bp, 27 predicted proteins | sample 23_EM_MG_FD_194515 | JGI IMG/M metagenome (GOLD analysis project Ga0307517, IMG submission 194515) | Populus trichocarpa ectomycorrhiza microbial communities from riparian zone in the Pacific Northwest, United States - 23_EM | ecosystem: Host-associated > Plants > Roots > Unclassified | place... | reverse complement strand
CCGTCCTTCGCGAGGTACTCGGCCAGGTCGATCGCCTCGTAGTGCGGCTTGCCGCGCTGCAGGCCCGGCAGCGGGATCTTGCGTTCGAAGCGGTCCGTCATGTTGTCGGCGCCGAAGCTGCCGATGAAGTCCGGGTTGCTGAAGTTGCCCTGCGTCTGCGAGACCAGGTGCTGCAGCTGCGCCGGCTGCACGCGCGCCAGTTCGACGCGCAGGCCCGGCAGATCGCGCACCAGCACCGCGACCTTCTTCTCGCCGCTCATCGGCAGCAGCGCGCCCTGGCTCAGGATGCGCAGTTCGGCCGGGTAGGGCGGCACGGTGACGATGCTCTGCGCGTTGCTGCGCATCAGGTAGCCGCCGAAGCTCTTCGTGCTCGCATCGACCTGCACATACAGCATGCGGCCGACGTCGGCGCGGAACTTGAACGAATGCGTCTGCGTGTGCTCCCGCTCGGACGGCACCGGCGTCGCATCGATCCGGGTCGCGGCCTTCAACACCGCGGCGCTGACCTCGCGCGTGTCCGACCACGCGTACGGCTCGTCGGGCTGGCTGTCCTCGTCCTTCTTCTTCTGATCCGGGCTTTTCGTCGGCAGCAGCCACAGCTTCAGGTTGCGCGCCAGCTCGCGCTCGTGCACGAGCTGCGACGTGTTCACGATCAGCACCTGCTCGGGTTCGAAGCGCTCGTTGGTCACGACCGTGGGCGTCACGCCGTCGATGGCCAGGCTGTACAAGCCCGGCACCCTGACCGCGCCGCTCAGATCGGCCTTCGTCGCGTTGCCGCCGGCCTGCGCCACCAGGCCCTTCGCGAGCGTCGCATTCAGCGTCGTCGATTCTTTCGGGATGGGCAGCGACACCGAATGCACATACGCATTCAGCTTCAGCTTGTCGTAGACGATCGTGAACTTGGTCGTCTCGCGACCCACGCCCAGCACGCCCTCGGCCTGGCCGGCCAGGCGCAGTTCGAGGCGCTTCTCGAACTCGGCCGTGTTCACCGGGTGCGTGAACGCGAACTCGACCACCGCCTTCTTCAGCGCCGGATTGACCGGGTCCTGATAGAACTCGGCCTTGCGCAGCTTGGCCTCGAACGCCGCGCTCGCGAACGTGAAGTCATATTGATCGAGCTGCGCCTGCGGCGCGACCGCGTCGCGGTTGATGCGCACGCTGTATTCGGCACCGACCGGCCACTCGACGGCCGGCCTGAATTCGAGCTGGCGATCGCTCACCCAGCGCCACTGGCCGTCGACCGCGGGCGTGGTGGTGATGCTGCCTGCAACGACGTCCTTGCCGACCAGGGCCAGCGGCGCGACCGATTTCGAGAAATTCAGGATCAGCGCATTCGGCTTGCCGTCGTTCGCAAAATCGGTGCGCGCCGGGTTGACGACCTGGTAGCTGACCTCGATCGGCTGCGGCCGGGCCTTCCACCACAGGCGGCCGTAATAGCCGCCGACTGCGAGCAGCCCCAGCGCGAGCGCGGCGGCGGCGAAGGCGCGCGGTCGGGCGCGCACCGCGGTCTGCGTCGCCGAGGCGCCGCTGCGCACGCGACCACCGACCCAGCGCAGCCACGGCGGCGCGTTCCATTCGCCGAACACCGCCGCGAACAGCACGGCCATCATCCCGCCCAGTCGGCTGACTGCGTTCATGTCGTCCACTCCCTGTCGTCGTCTTGTTGTCGGTGGATTATTGGGCCGGCTTGGCGGCCGGCGGGTTGGCCTCGCGCCGCAACTGGTCCATCAGTGCGTACCAATCCACACGCCGTGTCGCGACCATCACCGCGCCCAGCACCGCGAACAGCAGCAATGAGCCCAGCACCAGCGCGCTCTGCTCCAACTGCAGCAGCAGGTACAGCGCGCCGTACAGCGCCGCGATCGCGGCACCGAACACCGCGCCGGCGCGCACGCCGCGCAGCACGAAGCTTGCGTAGAAGCTCAGCAGCGTCGTGCATGCCGCGCTTGCCGCGAGGTAGGCCCACGCAAACGCAATGTGCTCCGTCAGGCTCACCAGCAGCAGGAAGAACACCGCGAGCGCGCTGCCGACCAGCAGGTACTGCACCGGGTGCACGCGCAGGCGCTTCAACACCTCGACCAGGCCGACGCCGACGAAGGTCAGCGCGATGAACAACAGCCCGTACTTGGTCGCGCGGTCGCTCAGCACATAGGCGCTGACGGGATCGATGAACGCGACGCCGAAGGTCTCGATGCAGCGCGTCTTGGCGTCCGACGCGAACCCCAGCCCGCAGACCGTGCCGCCGTTCAGCAACTCCTGCGGCGCCGAGGTCGCAAGTGCGCTGAGCTGCCAGCGCGCGCTGAAGCCCTGGGCCGTGACCTCGCGCTCGTTCGGCAGAAAGCGCCCGGCGAACGACGGGTGCGGCCAGTCCGATGCGAGCGCCACTGTCGTCGTGTCGGCCACTGGCGCGAACGCCAGGTCGCCGGTGCCGACGAGGTCGAGCGCGACCTCGGCCTGCAGCACGCCGCCCGCCGCTTGGATCGCGGCCGGAATCACCGCGTGAAAGCCGCGCGGGTGGCTCGCGTGCCCGGTGCCCGGCAGCACCGGCAGCGCGGCGCCGCCGGCCGTGATCGTCGCGACGCGGATGCCGCGCGCATCGCCGACCGCGACGAACAGCAGCGGCGCGTCGCAGCGCAGCTTGCCGCCTGCGTGCTGCGCGGTCGGCTCGAGCGCGGCCAGGTCGGCCCAGCGCGCCTTCATGACGGCCTTCATCGCGTAGCCGTTGACCTTGAAGATGCCGCGGTGGCGCGTCTCGATCGCGGCCTTCGCGCTCACGTCGAGCGTGGCCGGGGTCGCGGCGAGTGCGAAGTCGCGCTTCTCGGTGATGAGCTTTCGGTCTTTGCCCTCACCTTGTTCGCTGGTCCAGGTCTCGTCGCAGCGGCGCAGCAGCACCGGGCCGAGCAGCGATTGCTGCGACGCCAGGCTGTCCGCCACGCTGCGTTCGGCCTCGTGCAGCCGGCCCTCGCGCTCACGGACGATGGCGCCGATGGACTGCAGCGCCAGCGTCAGCGCGATCAACACACCGCCGACGGCGAGGCTCTTGCCGAGCAAGGGGAATTTCATGCAACACGCTCCTGAGGGATGGATGGATGCGCCGCGAGGGGCGGCGGCATGCAACTCAGGATCGCGCGGCTGTGCGAAGCGGATAGGAAGGCGAGGCGCGGGCGTGTGCGCGTTGTGTGAAGCCTGTGCGAAGGCGGCGGGCTGGACCGCTGTGGATTCAGTTGACGGTGATGTGCTTGGCCTTGATCAGCCGGCTCATCGCCTGCGTCTCGTGCTCGATCGCCGCGGCCATCTGGGCCTGCGTCGTCGCCATCGGCTCGCTGCCGGCATCGCCCAGGGCCCTCAGCATGTCGGGCTCGTTCGAGATCGCCGCGAATGCGGTCTGCAGGCGCTGCACGATCGCGTCCGGTGTGCCCGCGGGGGCCCAGACCCCGACCCAGGTGAATATCTCGAGCCCGGGATAACTCTCGGCGAGTGTCGGCACCTCGGGCAGCGCCGGACTGCGCTTGTCGCCGCTGTAGGCCAGCGCCCGAACCTTGCCGGCGCGAATGTTCGGCAAGGCCGAGACCGGTGGTTCCCAGCTGATCGTGACCTGCCCGCCGATCAGGTCGGGGATCGCGCTCTGCTTGTACGGGATGTGCGTCATCGTGATGCCCGCGGCGTCCTGCAGCAGCTCGATGCCGAGGTGGGCGGTGCTGCCCGGCCCGTAGGAGGCGTAGTTGATCAAACCGGGCGCCTTCTTTGCTGCGGCGACCAGATCCTGCAGCGTCTTGCCGGCGAACGACGGCCCCGCGAGCACGAACGAGCCGCCCCGGTAGAGCTGCGCGACCGGCACGAAATCCTTCTGCGCGTGGTACGGCACCTTGCCGAGCAGGGACGGCGCGGTCGTGAACGGCAGGCTGGTCGAGATCAGCAGCGTGTAGCCGTTCGGCGCCGACTTCGCGACCGCGTCGGTGCCGAGCGTACCGGCGGCGCCGGGGCGGTTCTCGACGATGACCGTCGCCTTCAGCGCCTTGCCGAGGAAGTCGCCGTACATGCGCGTGAACGCATCGGAGCCGACGCCGACCGGTGTCGGCGTGACGATGCGGATCGGTGCCGCGTGGGGCCACGCGGTTGCCTGCGCCTGGGCCGATGCGGCGGACGAGAGCGCCACGCTGCCCAGCAGCGCGGTCATCAGCATGAGTGTGGTTTCGCGTCGCATGGCGGTCGTGCTCCTCAGAACTGGTGCGACAGGCCGGCCTGCACCCCGGTGGCGGCGGTGCCGGGTGTCGCGGCGGGCGACAGATCGCTCGTCACATAGGCCGCGTTGCCGCGGTTCGTGATGCGCGAGTACGTGGCATACAGCGCGGTGCGCTTGCTCAGGTAGTGCAGGTAGCCGACGGCGATCTGCCGCGCGTCGTCGGCGTCGACGCCGGGCCCGGATCGGTTCGAGTTGGCGTACGAGGCGCGCACATAGCCGACGTCGCCGACCTTCAGCGACGCGCCGACCAGTGCGCTCGCCTGCCGGTCGTCGCCGGCGCGCTGATCCGAGTAGAAGCCCATCAGCTTGACGACGCCGAAGTCGTACGAACCGCCGAGGTTGGCGATCTTGTACTTCCGGCCATCTTCGAGCGGTGTCTCGCCGTAGGCCAGCGCGACATCGAACGGGCCGGACGCGTAGCCCAGGCGAGCGCCGGTGTAGTGTGCGCCGCTGACGCCTTCGGCCGCCGCGACGGTGGCCTGCCCGTACACGCCGCCCAAGCCGCGCGGCAGGAAATAGCCGATCGAGTTGTTGGCGCGAACCAGGGTGCGCGCACCGCCCAGCCCGAACGGCCAGTTCTCCACGATGTTCGATGAGCCACCCACGCCGACCGTGCCGAACGGCGCGTACTGCGAGACGTTCCAGAACGTCGGCATGTAGTCGCGGCCGAGCCGCAGTTCGCCCAGCGTCGTGCTGACGAGGCTGAGGGTCGAGCGGCGATTCCACATGCTGCCCTGGATCTCGCCGGTTTGCGGCAGCAGTGCCGCCTCGAGCCAGAAGCCTGCGCTCAGGCCGCCACCCAGGTCTTCGCTGCCGCGAAAGCCGAGGCGGCTCGGGAAGATGTTGCCGCCCTGGTCCATCACCTTCACGAACTTGCCGCCAGCGCGCAGGTAGCTCGCGTTCAGGTCCAGCGTGCCGAACACGGTCACCGAGCTCTGCGCCGAGGCTTCTTGCGCAGCGCCCGCCGCGAGGAGGCCGAGCGACAGCCGGGCAGCACGCCGGCGCAGCGGCGCCGAACGCTTGATTGAGTTCACACAGTCTCCTTCGATGTTTTTGAGAGGCTCCAGAAGGAGCCTACCGTCCGGGCCGAAATGGCCTAACGGTGTCTGCGGCGCATCGATTGCACCGCCAACGAAGGTCATGCTAGGGGGCGTGATGAATATTCGGAAATACTGGTTTTGGATCGAACGCGATATGCGGTGCGTATGGGCGCCGCGCTGTGCGCTCAGATCCCCGACGGGTCGCGCCAGCTGGCGCTGCAGCGCGCGCCTGCGGGGTTTCGGCCAGGTGCTGGTCGCGATGGTTCAACGACGACACGTCGCTCAGGTCCATCGAACGGTAGCCGGCCTCCCTGAGTTCGGCGATCCATCACCCGCGCTTCGCCACCAAGGTCAGGATGTCGTAGCTCGCGACCAGCTCGTCGAGCTGGTTCGTCACCTCGACGTCCCACGCGACCACGCCCTGGCCGACGCCGTTCGCGTCCTTCTTCTGCCGGTCCGTCTTGCGCTTGCAGGTGAGCCGTGCGCGGATCGTGTCGCCGATGCCGACCGGCTTGACGAAGCGCAGCGTGTCCAGCCCGTAGTTCGCGAGCACCGGGCCGGGCGCCGGCGAGACGAACAGGCCGGCCGCGGCCGACAGCACGAAGTAGCCGTGCGCGATGCGCTTGCCGAACGGGCTCTCCTTGGCCGCGATCTCGTCGAAGTGCATGTAGAAGTAGTCGCCCGAGATGCCGCCGAACGCGACGATGTCGGCCTCGCCCACGGTGCGGCGGTGCGTCAGCAGCGAGTCGCCGACCTGCAGATCTTCGAACCAGCGGCGGAACGGGTGCACGTCCGACTCATTGACCTTTGCGCCGCGGATGTGCTCGCCGGTCACGGCCGAGAGCATCGTCGGCGAACCTTGCAGCGCGGCGCGTTGCAGGTAGTGCTTGACGGCGCGGATGCCGCCCAGCTCTTCGCCGCCGCCGGCACGCCCCGGGCCACCGTGCTTGAGCACCGGCAGCGGCGAGCCGTGGCCGGTCGATTCGGCCGCGGCTTCGCGGTCGAGGATCAGCAGCCGGCCATGCAGCGCGGCGGCGACCGGGATCACGCGCGCGGCGATCTCGGGCGAGCGTGTGACCAGCGTACCGACCAGGCTGCCCTTGCCGCGCGCCGCCAGCGCGATCGCCTCGTCGAGGCCGTCGTACGGCATCAGCGTGCTGACCGGGCCGAAGGCCTCGACATCGTGGACCGCGTCGTGCGTCAGCGGGTGGCGGCTGAGCAGCAGCGTCGGCGAGAAGAACGCGCCCTCGTCGACGCCGTCGCCTACGGGCATGAAACCATCGCGTGCGCCGAAGACCTGCTCCGCGTCCTGCAGCAGCGTCGCGACGCGCTCGGCCACGTCGCTCTGTTGTGCGTGCGAGGCCAGCGCGCCCATGCGCACGGTCTCGTTCGACGGGTCGCCGACGACCGTCTTCGCGAGCCGCGCACGCAGCTTTTCGGCCACCGCATCGAGATGCTTGCGCGGCACGATCGCGCGGCGGATCGCGGTGCACTTCTGACCGGCCTTGACCGTCATCTCGCGCGCCACTTCCTTGACGAAGAGGTCGAACTCCTCGTCATCCGGCGTCACGTCGTCGGCCAGGATCGCGCAGTTCAGCGAGTCGGCCTCGGCGTTGAACGGGATCGAGTGGCGCACCACGTTCGGGTGCACGCGCAGTTTCGCGGCGGTGTCGGCCGAGCCGGTGAAGGTGACGACGTCGCGGCCGTCGAGCCGATCGAGCAGGTCGCCGGTGCTGCCAATCACGAGCTGCAGCGCGCCTTTGGGCAGGATGCCGGATTGCTCGATCAGCCGCACCGCCGCTTCGGTCAGGTAGCTGGTCGCGGTGGCGGGTTTGCCGATGCACGGCATCCCCGCGAGAAAGCTCGGCGCGAACTTCTCGAGCAGGCCCCAGATCGGGAAATTGAACGCGTTGATGTGCACCGCGATGCCGCCACGCGGCACCAGGATGTGGGTGCCGGCGAAGCCGCCTTTCTTGCCCAGCGTCATCGCCGGGCCTTCGTGCACCAGGTTGCCCGAGGGCAGCTCGTTGGTGCCGACGCCCGAATACGCGAACAGCGTGCCGCTGCCGCCTTCGATGTCGATCCAGCTGTCGGCGCGCGTCGCGCCGGTGTGGGCTGAGATCGCGTACAGCTGCTCCTTGTGCTCGCCGAGGTACTTCGCGAGCGCCTTCAAAGCGGAGGCGCGTTGCTGGAAGTCCATCTTCATCAGCGCCGGCAGGCCGACGTTGCGCGCGTACGCGACCGCTTCGCCGAAGTCGATGGTTTCGGCGTGCGTGCTCGCGACCGGGCGGCCGTTGATCGCGCTGTGCAGCACTTGCGCGCTCTGCGTGCCGAGCCAGCGGCCGGCGATGAAGCTTTGAAGAGTGGTGGTCATGGATAAGTCTTTCTAGCGTTCGTCGAACGAAAGGACGACGTGCGGTGTGAGCGGGTGAGCCTGGCAGGTCAGCACGAAGCCGTTCGCGACCTCGTTCTTGTCGAGCGCGAAGTTGCGCTCCATGCGCACCTCGCCTTCGACCAGCTTGGCGCGGCAGGTGCCGCACACGCCGGAGGTGCACGAGAACGGCACCTCGAGCCCGGCGGCCGAAGCAGCGTCGAGGATGCTGGGCTGGTCCTTCGTGAACGCGATCTCGCGTTTCAGGCCGTCGCGGATGATCGTGATGCGCGCGGCCTCGGCGTCGCCGGGCTTCGCCTCGTGGATCACCGCACCGACCTGCTGCGCCTGCGGTGCGAGGCCGAAGCGCTCGATGTGGATGCGGTCTTCCGGCACGCCGGCCGCGAGCAGCGCGGCCTCGGCCTCGTCGTTCATCTGGAACGGGCCGCAGATGAACGCGTGGTCGATGCTGGCCGCCGGCACGACACTGTTCAGGAACTCGCCGATCTTGTCGCGGTTCATCACGCCCATGTTCAGCGGCGCGTCGGTGTGCTCGTCGGAGAACACATGGTGCAAGGTCAACCGTGTCAGGTACTTGTTTTTCAGGTCTTCGAGTTCTTCCTTGAACATCGTCGACTTCAGCGCGCGGTTGCCGTAGATCAGCGTGAAGTCGCTCAGCGGCTCGCGCGCCAGCACCGTCTTCATCGTCGACAGGATGGGCGTCACGCCGCTGCCGCCGGCGATGCCGAGATGGTGGCGGCGCGCGGCGGGCTCGATCGGCACGAAGAAGCGGCCCTGCGGCGCCATCACGCTGATCATGTGGCCGGGTCGCAGGTGCTCGTTGATCCAGTTCGAGAACACGCCGCCCTTGACCTTGCGCACGCCGACGCGCAACTCGCCGTCGTCGACACCGGCGCAGATCGAGTACGAGCGGCGCAGGTCGGTGCCGGCAATCTCGGTGCGCAAGGTCAGGTACTGGCCTTGCGTGAAGCTGAAGACCTCGCGCAGCTCGGTCGGCACGTCGAAGGCGACGACGACGGCCTCGGCCGTGTCGGGCAGGACCTCGCGCACACGCAGCGGGTGGAAGATGACGCTCATGACGAGCCCTCAGATTGGCTTGAAGTGTTCGAACGGCTCTTGGCAGTCAAGACAGCGCCAGGTCGCCTTGCAGGCGGTGGAGCCGAAGGCGGCGAGGCGCTCGGTGTGGTGGCTGCCGCAGCGCGGGCAGGCCAGCGCGATCGTCTTCGCGCCGCGCGGGAGGAAGCGGATCGGCACCTCGGCGTTCGATGCCGGGCCGGGCGGCACGATGCCGTAGGCCAGCAGCTTGGCGCGGCCTTCGGCGCTGATCCAGTCGGTCGTCCACGCCGGCGCGCGGCGCAGGGTCGCGCGCGCCGGGCCGAGGCCGGCGGCGGCTATGGCCTGCAGAATGTCGTGCTCGATCACTTCGGTCGCGGGGCAGCCGGAATAGGTCGGCGTCAGCACGATCTCGAGCACGTCGTCGTGGTCGACGATGTCGCGCACGATGCCGAGGTCGCACACCGAGACCGCAGGCACCTCGGGGTCGAGCACGGTCGCGAGCACGCGCCACGCCGCATCGACACGCGAACTGCTCGCGACTTCGGCGATCATCACCACACGCCTCCAGGGTAGGTGCGCTGCAGGTGCTGCATCTCGGCCAGGATGAAGCCCATGTGTTCGCTGTGCACGCCGCGCGTGCCGGTGCTGCGGAAACCCGATTCGGCCGGGATCGCGAGGCCGGCTTCATCGAACACCGCCGTGATCTCGGCCAGCCACGGTTCGCGCAGGTCGGCAAAACGCGGGCCGAGGCCGGCGGCGTGCGCGGCGGTGTCGACCGCATCGCTCTCGAACAGCTCGGCGCCGAAGCGCCAGAGCTCGGCCAGCGCGGCGTCGATGCGGCGGCGCGATTCGGCCGTGCCGTCGGCCAGGCGCACGACCCAATCGGCGGCGTGCTGCTGGTGGTAGCGCGCTTCCTTCACGGCCTTGCCGGCGATGGCACTAACCTCCGCATCGCTCGAGCCCTGCAGCCGCTCCCACAGCAGCTTGGCCCAGGTCGCGACGATCAGGTTGCGCAGCACCGTGAACGCGAAGTCGCCGCGCGGCAGCTCCGCGATCGTCGCGTTGAAGTAGTCGCGCTCGTCTCTCAGAAATGCGAGCTGATCTTCGTCATGGCCGGCACCTTCGAGTGTGCCGGCGTGCGTCAGCAAAGCGCGCGACTGGCCGACGAGGTCGAGCGCCATGTTCGCCAGCGCGATGTCTTCCTCGAGCACCGGCGCGTGGCCGCACCACTCGGCCAGGCGCTGCGCGAGGATCAGCGCGGTGTCGCCGACGCGCAGCAGGTACTGCACCGCGGGGTCGCGCTTGAGTTGGATGGAACCTTGCATCATTGGCTCACATGTGATCGAGCGACTTCGGCAGCTCGTAGAAGGTCGGGTGGCGATACACCTTGTCTTCGGCCGGATCGAAGTACATCGCCTTGTCGCCCGGGTCGCTCGCGACGATCTGGTCCGAGCGCACGACCCAGATGCTCACGCCTTCCTGGCGCCGCGTGTAGACGTCGCGCGCCATCTGGATCGCGAGCTTCGGGTCGGCGGCGTGCAGGCTGCCGCAGTGCTTGTGGTCGAGCCCGGCCTTGCTCCGAACAAAGACTTCCCACAGCGGCCATTCAGTCTGGGTGCTCATGCGGCTTCCTTCAATGTTTGCTTGTTCGCGTGCGCGGTCGCAGCCTCGCGCACCCATGCGCCGTCGTCCCAGGCCTTGACGCGCGCGGCGAGACGCTCGCGGTTGCACGGGCCGTCGCCGGCGAGTACGCGCTTGAACTCGCTCCAGTCGATCGCGCCGAAGTCGTGCGACTGGCGGTCCTCGTTCCACTTCAGGTCCGGGTCGGGCAGCGTCACGCCCAGCAGCTTGGCCTGATCGACGGTCGCATCGATGAAACGCTGGCGCAGCTCGTCGTTCGAGACGCGCTTGATGCCCCAGCGCATCGACTGCGCGCTGTTCGGCGACTGGTCGTCCGGCGGCCCGAACATCATGATCGACGGCCACCACCAGCGGTTCACCGCGTCCTGCACCATGTCCTTCTGCGCTTGAGTACCGTGCGTCATCATCGTCAGCAGCGCCTCGAAGCCCTGGCGCTGGTGAAAGCTCTCTTCGCGGCAGATGCGGATCATCGCGCGCGCATACGGCGCGTACGAGCAGCGGCAGATCGGCACCTGGTTCATGATCGCGGCGCCGTCGACCAGCCAACCTATCGTGCCCATGTCGGCCCAGGTCAGCGTCGGGTAGTTGAAGATCGAGCTGTACTTGGCCTTGCCGCTGTGCAGCGCTTCGAAGAGCTGGTCGCGCGAGGTGCCGAGTGTCTCGGCGGCGGCGTACAGATAGAGGCCGTGGCCACCTTCGTCCTGCACCTTCGCGAGCAGGATCGCCTTTCGTTTCAAGGTCGGCGCACGGCTGATCCAGTTGCCCTCGGGCAGCATGCCGACGATCTCGGAGTGCGCGTGCTGGCTGATCTGCCGCACCAGTGTCTTGCGGTAGTGCTCGGGCATCCAGTCCTTCGCTTCGATGAAGTCGCCGGCGTCGATGCGGGCATCGAAGCGTTCCTGCAACTGCATCTCTTCGGCGCTGCGGACGGTCTTGGCCGCCTCGTCCTTGCCCATCGTGTCCATTGCCTGGGTGTACATGGCTTGTTCCTTACTTGGGACGTTTGTCGATCACGCGCCGGGCCTTGCCGGTCAGCGTGCGTTCGATCGAATCGGGCGGCAGCACGTTGACGCGCGTCGAGATGCCGACCAGCGTCTTCACGCGGTGCTGCACCCACATCGCGATCGCCTGCGCGTCGCCGTCGGCGCCGGGCTGCAGCTCGCAGCGCAGCTCGACCTCGTCCATCAGGCCGTCGCGGCTGACCTGAACCTGGTACTGGCCCGAGAGCTGCGCGTGCGCGAGCACGATCTCCTCGATCTGCGTCGGGAAGACGTTGACCCCGCGGATGATCAGCATGTCGTCGCTGCGGCCGACGATCTTGCCCATGCGGCGGAACGCGCGTGACGTGGGCGGCAGCAGGCGCGTCAGGTCGCGCGTGCGGTAGCGGATGATGGGCAGCGCCTCTTTCGTCAGCGACGTGAACACGAGCTCGCCTTCGCTGCCGTCGGGCAGCACCGCGCCGGTCTCGGGGTCGATGATCTCGGGCAGGAAGTGATCTTCCCAGACGACCGGGCCGTCCTTGCTCTCGATGCATTCGCTCGCCACGCCAGGGCCCATCACTTCGCTCAGGCCGTAGATGTCGACCGCGTCGATCGCGGCCTTGCCCTCGATCTCGCGGCGCATCGCTTCGGTCCACGGTTCGGCGCCGAAGATGCCGACCTTCAGCGAGGTCGTGCGCGGGTCGATCTTCTGGCGCGCCATCTCCTCGATGATCACCTGCATGTAGCTCGGCGTGACCATGATGATGCTGGGCTGAAAGTCCTGGATCAGCTGGATCTGCTTCTCGGTCTGCCCGCCCGACATCGGGATCACGGTGCAACCTAGCCGCTCCGCGCCGTAGTGCGCGCCGAGGCCGCCAGTGAAGAGGCCGTAGCCATACGACACCTGGATGATGTCGCCCTTGCGCCCGCCGGCGGCGCGGATCGAGCGCGCGACCAGGTCGGCCCAGGTGTCGATGTCGTTCTGCGTGTAGCCGACGACGGTCGGCTTGCCGGTCGTGCCGCTTGAGGCGTGCAGCCGCACGACCTGCTCGCGCGGCACCGCGAACAGCCCGAACGGGTAGTGGTCGCGCAGATCCTTCTTGACCGTGAACGGGAACTTCGCGAGGTCGCTCAGCTGCTTCAGGTCGTCCGGGTGCACGCCCTTCGAATCGAAAGACTTCTTGTAGTGCGGCACGTTCGCATACGCGTGCTGCAGCGTCGCCTTCAAGCGCTGCAGCTGCAGCGCGCTGACTTCATCGCGGCTCGCGGTCTCGATCGCATCGAGCTCGCCGGGCTTCGGTTGTTTGACGGGCATGGGCGTGTCTCCTCAGCCGGCGGCGCTCGCGGGAACGGCCGGTTTGCCTTTCATCGTGTACGAGCGCCCGCGAAACACGGCGACGCGCTCGCCGCGCTGGTTCGTGATCACGGCGTCGTAGACGCCGGTGCGGCCGGCCTTCGAGACCTCGGCGCAGCGCGCGGTCAGCACGTCGTTCAAGCGGCCCGGCGCGAGCAGGTCGACCGAGAAGCCCGACGCGACCGTCAGCTCGTTGTACGAGTTGCACGCGAATGCGAAGGCCGAGTCGGCGAGCGTCGTGATCAGGCCGCCGTGGCAGATGTCGTGGCCGTTGAGCATGTCGTCGCGGATCGTCATCACGAGCGTCGCGCTGCCCGGGCTCACGTCGACGATCTGCATGCCGAGCAGCTTGGACGCGCGGTCGTTGCGGAACATGCCCTCGCGAACCAAGTCCGCGGTCTGTTGCGCGGCATCATCAGTCATGGAAGCGTGCCCCGGTGAAATGCAGGCGCGACAGCAGCGGCGCACGCCGGTAGCGGAGGTCGCCGTAATGCGTCTGCAGGTTCGCGAGCACCGTGACGACGCGCGACGCGCCGAGCGCATCGGCCCAGGCCAGCGGGCCCATCGGATACGCGGTGCCGAGCACCATCGCGATGTCGATGTCGGCGGCCTGCGTGCCGGTCCAGGTCATCACGTCGGCGGCTTCGTTCGCGAGGCAGCAGACGCTGCGCATCAGCGCCAGGCCGGCGACGTCGTTCAGTTCGATCAGTGCGATGTTCGCGGCGTGCAGCAGCGCGGCGAGCGCGGGCAGTTGCGCGGCGGCGGCCGGGCTGGCCGCCGCGCCGAGCGTCGTCGTGGTCGAGAAGTCGCGAGCCAGATCGAGCAGGATCAGCGCGCTCCCCTGGCCGCGCTCGGCCGCCGTGCGGCCATCGGTCAGCGCGATGCGCGTGGCGCCGATCGCGAGCGTTTCGTCGGGCAGGCCGTCGTGCGTCGTCACATGCACGCCGGCCGTCTGAAGGCGCTGCACCAGCGAGGCCAGCAGGCCGGGGTTCGCCGGGATCTCGAGCGTGCCGCGGCTGTCGCTGGGCTCGACGGTCGCCACCACCGGCGCGGCCGCGTCCTTGCCGTAGGCATAGAAGCCGCGGCCGGTCTTGCGGCCGAGGCGACCGCTGCGCACCAGCTCCTGCTGGATCACGTTCGGGGCGTAGCGCGCGTCGTACGCGGTGGCCTGGAACACCGATTCGGTGACTGACAGGTTCACGTCCAGCCCGATCAAGTCCATCAGCTCGAACGGCCCCATCGCGAAGCCGCCGGCCTCGCGCATCAGCCTGTCGATCGCCGCCGCCGGCGCAAGCGTTTCGGCCAGCAGCCGCAGCCCTTCGGCGTAGTAGGGCCGCGCGACGCGGTTGACGATGAAGCCGGGCGTGTTCGGCGCGTCGACCGAGGTCTTGCCCCAGGCCTTGGACAGCGCATGCATCGCGGGCACCAGGGCCGGATCGGTCTCGAGGCCGGGGATGATTTCGACCAGCTTCATGCGCGTGGCCGGGTTGAAGAAGTGCCAGCCGATCAGGCGCTGCGGGTGGTCCAGGCCTTGCGCGACCGCGGTGACCGAGATCGACGAGGTGTTGGTGGCGAGCACCGCATCGGGCGCGATCAAGGCCTCGAGCTGGCGGAACAGACCCTGCTTGACCTCCAGCCGTTCGACGATCGCCTCGACGACCAGGCCGCAGCCGGCGAGCGCCTCGATGCCGGCGGCCACCGTGATGCGGTCGAGCGTGCGATCGCGCACCGCGAGCTCCATCTTGCCGCGCTTGACCGCGCCGTCGAGGTCGAGCGCGATGCGCTTGACGCCGTTGTCGGCGGCACCGGGCTGCGCGTCGAACAGGCGCACCGCATGCCCGCATTGCGCCGCGAGCTGCGCGATGCCCGCGCCCATGCTGCCGGCGCCGATGACGGCGACCGCGGTCGAAGGGGTCAGGGTGTAAGCGGGCATCGGCGGGTTCCGGTCAGAAGTAGACGTGAGAAGTGGAAGCAGGGCGATTCGAAAACATATTCGACCGCCCGGTCGGTAAATAATATAATCAGAGTTGCCGGCACGCAAGCGGTCTGGATCAGGGATAACCCGCGAGCTGTCGAGTCTCACTGAGTTTCGAATTCCTCTCACTCAGTTCTGAACTGCTGGGGGGCTGGTTGTCGGTCTTCTGGTGTCGATCGACACCCCCACTGTCGCCGGGCTGGGCGTTCGTGCGCTGACCGACGACATGGGGTCGGTCACGAGGGCGCGTCGGATTCGCCCTGCGCTACCGGCCAATTGAGGTCTCGGCGCAACGTGACAGGGCGCCGCTACGCGCGCCCGGCGCTCGACCTACCAACTCAGCCCGCGTAGGCGAGCGCGCAGCCAAAGGGCTGGGTTGTCGCAAGGCGCACCGCCTTGCCGGCGAGAATGTCTTCAAGCGCGGGCCGCACGTAGCTGTGCGCGGCGAGCACCTTCTTTGGGTTCATGGTTTCGCCGTCATCGATTCCGCCCGCGTAGACCAGCGTGCCGTCCTTGCCAACGATGTACATGTGATTGGCGGTCTTGGCGCCATACGTCGCGCCGACGGTACCGCTCGCGTCGATCAGTAGCGCCGAGGGAACGCCGCCACGGCCGCGGTTGAACGCCTCGGCCTTGTCTGGCTCGAGGTAGTCGGACCTGGACGGATGGCTCGACAGGACGGTCAGCCAAATGACGCCTTGCTGCTCCGTCCACTTCTGAAGCTCTGGCATCCGACCACTAACGTACTGCGCCTTCGCAAACGGGCACGACGGGCTTGACCACTCCAGGACGACCGGCTTGCCCTTGAACTCGGCCAGCGTGCGCCTGCGCTTCGACGAGTCGATGGCATCGAACGCGGGAGCGGGGCGTCCGACTGCCGCTTGAGGGCTGGTCGGCGCCGCTGCCCGCACGAGATTAGGAGCGACGGCAGCGCAGGCTGCCGACGCCAAGAGAGTGCGTCTGTTCATCACGGCGTTGCTCCTTCTGTGTGACTAGCCGATGCCCCGCAACACGGGCTCGCGCTAGCGACAAGGCGTGCTGGATCGGCAGGCAGGGCCAAGTCTTCGAGGATGGTGCAGTCGACGGACGGGCCACCGGCGCAGGCGGTGTTGCAACTCACAACGAACGCCGACAGACTGGATTCGAGCGCCTGGAGTTCCTCCAGCTTCTTGCGGACCTCTGCGAGATGGCCGGAGGCGATGTCGCGTACCTCGACGCACGGTCGCTGAGGCTCGTCAACAAGACCCACCAGCTCCCGAACCTGGTCTATCGAGAAGCCGAAGTCGCGACAGCGGCGAATGAATGTCAGTCGCTTGACCGCGGGCTCTCGGTAGAGCCGGCGTCCTGCCTCCGTGCGAGGCCCAGCCGGCAGCAGGCCAATCTCTTCGTAGTAGCGGATGGTCGGCACGGTGCAGCCCGTTTGCTGGGCCAGCACGCCGATGGAGATGGTGGCGTTCATCTTGGGTACCTCACGCCGACCATCGTAGGTCAACCGCGGCAGCATGCGCATTCGCTCGCCTTGGACGCAGCAGCTGCATCGGGCGACCCGACTGCGGGCATGAACTGCTCGAAGAGCCACTGCGCGTCGGTACCGTCTTGCTCAGGCGCAGTGATTGACAGCTCCACCTCATCGGCCGTGCCCTTGATGTCGAAGTCGAGGAACGCGCAGCACGCGCGCTCCAAGTCGACGATGCGGGCCACGCTTTGCGCTGCCGCGCCGGCATAGGTCAGACGTAGCGTCCGGCCTTCCACACGGTGGGAGCGCAGATGCTCACGGGTTAGCGTTCGGATTTCGGCCAGGCGAGGCCTCATGGCCTGTAAGTCCAACGTGCACGCAATCGGCACTGGTTCAGGTCTTGGCATGTTCAACTCCCGTTGAGCAAGATGTCGCGCAGCCGCATGGGCCGGCCCGAGTCGCCTTGCGCTTGCGCCACCACCACACGCCGGCCAGGCCTGCGGCGATCACGCCCAGCACGACGGCGGCGGGAATGAACTCGTCCGCGCAGGCCCAAAGCGCCGACGCGAGAGCCGCAAGCCCGCCGGCCGCAGCCAGCAACGGTATGGCGCAGCAGGCGGCACACGCCGCACCCAATCCCAGCATCACCTTCCAAGATCTCATCCGAACTCCTTTTGACACAGGACACCGTCGTCCCATGCCGGAAGGTAGATCCTCAAGCTACTTGAGGAGCAAGCGATTTCTGTTGCAGTCGATTGAGGACAATCCGCGCATGGAAATCTCGAAGACCATCGGACTGTTCGTCACCACTGCGTTGGCGGAGATCGTCGGCTGCTACCTGCCGTACCTGTGGTTGAAGCAGGGCAAGACGGTCTGGCTGCTTTTACCGGCCGCGGTGAGCCTGGCGCTCTTCGCTTGGCTGCTGACCCTCCACCCGACAGCCGCGGGCCGCGTCTACGCCGCTTACGGCGGCGTGTACATCGGAGTCGCAGTTCTTTGGCTCTGGGTCGTCGACAAGGTCACGCCGTCGCCGAGCGATTGGGTGGGCGTCGCCGTCTGCTTCATCGGCATGGCGATCATCATGTTCGGGCCGAGGGAAGCTGGCTGACCGCTGGTGCCATGTAGGCGGAGAATTCAGAATTGAGTGAGCATTTCAGGAAAGAATTCAGAACTGAGTGAGCCACGGGTTCAAGACGGGAAGAGATGGCCAGCGCTAAGTCATTGATTTCGCAGGACGTGCAGTTCGGTATCAACGAGAGCCAACACGAGTCTCACTGAGTTTCGAATTCCTCTCACTCAGTTCTGAACTCTCGTCGTTCGATCGCGCCTCGGCACCGGCAACGTGCGGCGCCGGCTTTTGATCGTTAGATGCGTTGCGCGTCAGCCGCTAGGGTCATAACGACCTAACGATCCTGGGTCAGCGCCATAGGAAAAGCTCGGCGGCATCCTCCGGGGGAAGATCCGCGGCATTCGGAATCGCGTCTTGGGCCAGTTCCCATGCGAGCGAGCAATTGGTCGTCGCCGCACGTTCGCCAAGCCGAGTTGCCAAAAGCAGGGCGACCCGGGAATTGAAGCGGTCAAGCCACTCCTGGGATGGTTGCGCGCGCATCAGGTTCATGGTTGTCTCCACGTTCTCGGTTCAGTGCCCGTTGGCCTCAGCACCTCCAGCGAGCCAGCACACGGCGGAGTTCAGCGATCGTGAATGGCTTGGTCAACACATCGTCCGCGCCGGCAGCTAAACACTGCTGAGTCTCATGATTCAACGCGCTCGCCGTCACCATCACGATTGGCACACGGTGGCGCCCCTGTTCGCTCTCAAAGGATCGAATGGAGTGCGTGGCTTGCAATCCGTCCAGCACCGGCATGTGCATGTCGAGGAATACCACGTCGAAGTGCTCGCTCTGAAGAGCCGCGAGCGCCTGCTCGCCGTCAACTACCCATTTCACGGAACCCCCGCACGAGCGCAACACAGCTTCGGCGTACATCGCGTTCGCTTCGTCATCCTCGGCGAGCAGCAGTCGACAAAGTAGTGGATCGCTGCCCTGCGTCGACATGGGTTGATCGGTCATGAGACCAACTCCACGGTTCGCGCAGTAGCACTCTGGGGGTCCAGGCCTACAAGCACGCCCACCACAGGTAAGCGGCGGATGGGCGTTTGTCTGACACAGGAGCCCGGGTTCGCAGCGCACCCTGTGAGTAGGCTCCGATGGCTAGAAAGGATCTCCATTTGCCGAATTCGACTCGCTCCAGCTACAGGGGCTACCGCATCGTTACGCGCTGGACCGATTTAGGTCCGCTGTCCGATCGACGGTCAAATAGGTTCGATGCCAGTTTCACGGTGCATCCCAATGCGATCGACGAAGAGTCGTGGCAGGAGTTCCCAAAGACCATCTTCGAAACGTTCGTCGCGGCAACGGCAAACGCGGTGGCCGCAGCCCACAGATCGATCGATCTAAATATCAATGCCGAGCAACACGATCGCTTTCGCAAACGGATGGAGGATGAGGAACAGAAGAGCGCCAAGCCGCAGCGGAACCAATAGCGAGAAACAAGTGGGATCATCGCGACGTACAGGGGGCCACCTCGGCCGCTGCGCCGCGTTTCGGGGACGTTAGCCGAGCGTGCGCTCATGTGCATCTCGATTCGCGGCGTAGCACCCGCACGCAGCAGACTGCAGGCCGTGACGATCGAGCACGGTGATTTCGCCCCGGCGGTAGCGAATCAGGCCGCATCGCTGGAAGTCGCCAGCGGCGATGGTGATGCCCGACCGGCGCGCGCCCACGATGTAGGCCAAAGACTCCTGGGTCAGGGGAAAGTTATCGGAGTGGGCACGGTCCTGACTCATCAATAGCCAGAGCGCCAGACGCTGACTGACGCTGTGCAGACTTGCACAAGCAGTCGAGGTCACAAACTGCGCCATCAACACGTAGAGGTAGTCGTTCATGACCCCTTGAAGCGCCTTGCTGCGGGCCAGTTCGTAACGAAACGACATCGCCTTGATGCGCCGGGCCGTGCCGCTGTGCTGCACCAGCGCGCGGAAGGGTGTGGCACTCACTCCGAGGACGAGTTGCACACCGAGCATGCCCTCACGACCGACCAGGGCCACCCCGGGCCCTGAGTGATCCCCGACCGTCGTGACCAGGGCGATTGAGCAATCGTGCGGAAAGTACGCGTGACGCACCGATCGCGTCGACTCATACAACACGGAACCGGATTCTAAGTGCACGGACTCGGAGATAGCCACCAGCCGCAACCGCTCCCGGCGAGGAAGCCGAGAGAGTAGGTCGTTCTCGGCGGCGGCCATGACGCTGTCCGCGCGGGCGTCGAGTGGTGCGTGGCCAGGAGACAGCGGTACGGATGCCATGGCACATGCAGTGTTTGATCTTGAAGGCATTGTGCAGACACCGCGTCGATTCGTCCGTGCGCCGCCGCACATAAGGCTGATGTCCCGCTCCGCGCAGCGATCGATCCACATCTCGCAGAGAATTCATAACTAAATGAGCATTTCCTGCAAGAGTTCAGAACTGAGCGAGCCATGCATTCAAAACGAGAAGAGACGGTAAGCCCTAAGTCGTTGAATCCGCAGGATGTGCGGTTCGAGGCGAGCGCGCACCGACAGAGTCTCACTGAGTTTCGAATTCCTCTCACTCAGTTCTGATGAACTCCGGTCCCGCCGGTGGCGGCGGCGACGGCGACTTCTTCTTCTGACGTTGGAAGTGTGCACACGTGGCCAGCCCCTCGAGATTCAGGCGTCAGTGCTGCCACTGGTCAACATCCTCAACGAGACGATGTCCAGTTCCGGAGTTCGGGGCCGGCCGGATGGGTGGCTGGCGGTACCTTGCTAGACTGCGTTAGGAGTCTGCGTGGCAGAACGTGGACTGCCCAACACGCCTTTGCGTCGCTAACCTTAAAGGGACCAACATGAAAAACTTGATCGCCGCTCTCGTCGCCACCACGTTTGCTGCAAGCGCAGCATTTGCCCAGGCGCCAGCCGCTCCAGCCACTCCAGCCACTAAGGACGCGCCCGCAGTCGCCCCAGCGCACACGAAGCCGGAGACCGCCGCCAAGCACAAGAAAGCAGCCCACAAGCGCGCACACAAAAAATCGGCAGCGACGCCAGCCGCTTAAGCGTCGTCTTGCAAAAAAGCCCGGCACCCATCGAATTGGGTCGCCGGATTTTTTTCGCCTGAAGTAGGGCGAAGTTTCGCCCTAGCTCTGCGACCACCACGAGCAATCGCAAACGATGAGACAGACCCCAAGTGATTGGCGTGAACTGCAGGAGGCAGTCGCCGCGGTCCTCCGGGATGCGGGATTCGTCGCGGAGGTCGAGAAGGCTATGCCCAACGTTCGGGGCTCGTCCGAACTTGATGTCTACGCCGAACAATCTGTCCAGAGGCACCTTGTGAGGCTAGCTTGCGAATGCAAGCATTGGAAATCCGCGGTGCCCCAAGCCGTTGTCCAGACGTTTCGGAGCGTCTTGTTGGACACCGGCATCGACGCTGGTTACGTTGTCTCCTCCGCAGGCTTTCAAAGCGGTGCTTTCGCCACGGCCGCTCACACCAATGTGAGGCTGGTCACGTGGGAGGAGTTTCTCGAGATCTTCGCGCCTGGTGGACAACCGCTTGCCGCCGGGTTGCGCGCGTCCGCGGAAGTCGTTGGTGGCACGATCGCGTTTCAGGCGCCGGGTGGAGGGGCCTTCCCATGGATGGCAGCCCCAACGATTAGCAATGGGCATGTTCGTCGTTCCAAGGATGGAACGCTCGAAGCGTTTGTGGCGATAACCGCCTCTATCCCAGCGATGCAGGCCCTCAACGATCAGGTGGGATTCAAGGGAATCGATCTTCGTAGTACCCAACAGTGTCTCTCGACCGACCCCACGCAGCCCACGTGCCTGTCCGGCACGGTGGAGTTCAACACACCGGATGGGATGCAGGGCATTCACCCTGTCACAGGCGAGAAGACAATGTATCCCGCCTGTCATTGCAAACTCGATATTTCGGCGTTTGCAGTCCTGCAGGGCTCTCGCATGACTGGAAGGTGGGAGGCTCGCACGTTATTCAACGGACAGCAGTTGCCTGTTCCGATCACAGGGACGTTTGCGCTGCATCTGCTATAGGGTCCGACGTTGCCAGAGTTGCTAAGCGCAAGCGGTGGCAACTCAGTCAGTCAGCGGCAAGTTTTGGCTGGCGGTCCGTAGTTCAGAACTGACCGGACGCGCGCATCGGCTGAGTTGCCGGTGGCCCATCGATCTGGCCTAATTCGCCCGCACCGGGACTCGCGAAAATAAGCAAAATATGAAATCTCTACTTGATCTGTTGCGCGGCATCTACCGGCATCCATTCAAGACTGCGCAATACATATTCGCAGCGTTCAGTATGCTTTTCACTGCCGTGAAGGCGGTTGACCATTTCCTGCCATCCGTTCAGATTCAGGGATATGTTCCACTCACAATACTGCTCCTTGTTAGCGTCGGGTTTGGGTTTAAGAAGGTATGGAAACCGTCGCGAATTGAAATTGCGATCGCGAACAGTCACACAACAATAGAGGTGGTGTTCGATGATCTATTTAAGCAGGCAGGAATCCGCACCATAGCCGTTAGCCAGTTCTTCGACACTTACCTCGGAAAGCTGGTTTCAGACAAGAGCGTCCACGGCATATTCATCAAACAGTGCTTCGGCGGACATTCTGAATCACTCGACAAGCAGTTAGGCGATCAGCTCAAGGGTGTGGCCTCGAGCGAGGTTCAGAAGGTAGAAGGAAAGACGAAGAGTTATGCGGTGGGTACAACGGCGCTCATCACTGTCAATGACGACCAGTACATTTTGTTCGCGCTCACGAGCGCTGATCCGCAGACCCTGAAAGCCAGCGCGGACGTGACGATGATGTGGGTCGCGCTACACGAGGTCTGGCAGCGCGCGAGGATCGAGTCCGGCGGACGCGCTGTGAACCTGCCGTTGGTCGGGGGCGGGCTGTCGGGCCTCGGGCTGCCCACTCGCGATCTCTTGAATCTGATCATCCTCTCGGCGATAACGGAGACCAAAGCGAAGGAAGTCACCCAGAGGATTCGCATCGTGTTGACTCGCGATCGATTCGAGGATCTGGATTTACGTGAAGTGGCGAAGCATTGGAGGGAGTAGCTCATGGCATATCGGAATGGTACTTACGTTGCGTTCCACGCCAACGGGACGAATGTGCCTGGTGGGAACTCCGACATCGACTACTACAACCTTATGAAGGCGTGGACCGCGAAGTCGGACGACGAGTTCACGATGAACAACAGTCACGACAAGGTCGCTGCTGTACGGGATTCGAGCAGGAAGGCGACTTTGCGCGCATCGCTACTCGAGCGCCTGCGAAACTCAAAAAACATGGTCCTCATTATCGGTGAGACCACGTTGCTAGATGACGACTGGGTTCCGTTCGAAATAGAGCGCGCGGTCGATTCCTACAATATCCCGATTATTGCGACGTACACCGGAATTGGCGGGCGAATCATGAATCCGAATCTGCTTAGGTCGTTCTGGCCAGCATCGTTGGCGAGCAGGATAGACGACCACTCAGCCGGCGTGATCCATATTCCGTTCAAAAAGGCGCCGCTCTTGGATGCAATTTCGCAGTTCACGCATGCTAAGCGTCCGGTCGGGCAGGGCCTTGGCGTCTACAGCCTCGAGGCGTACGCCGAGTTTGGTATTCACAGCTAGCCACTTTGGGCGCTCGTTCCGCCGGGGCCGGCAGCGCTTTTGTTCGACAGTGCCGCTTGGAATTCAGAACTGGGCGAGCCTTTCAGGCGAAAGTTCAGGACTGAGTGAGCCACGTGTTCGAAACGACTAGAGACCGTCAACGCCAGGGTGTGGGGTTCGCGGGATGGGCGGTTCAGAGATCAACGAGAACCGACAGTCTCACTGAGTTTCGAATTCCTCTCACTCAGTTCTGAACTCTGCGCCGATCCTCGAACAGGTGAAACTGAAGTGGTCTGAACTCTCAAGGGACCGTACGGCCATTGCGCTGAGTCAAGGCAAGGCTGATCTTCGTCGCTGCGAAAGCAGATCATCCGTCTAGCGGACTGCTGTGTCCGGAGGCTGGCTAAGGGCGGGCGCTAGTGAGGGGGCTGCTGCCGGGTCGCGGATCGGGTCGTCAAGCTCGCAACAAAGTCGGCTATGCCAGCTAAGACCTACACTCATAGACGAAAAGCGCCCTGAAGAGTTCGCTTGCTCCCGCTGGTTCAGCATTGAGTCGGGGTGCTCTCGCGTATCTGAATTGGCGCCACCAGCAACCACCCGCACTCCCTCGATGACATCGTCCGAACGCCAACTTGAAGAAGAGCTGATCTCGAAGCTAAGGGACCTGAAATACGTCTACCGCGAGGACATTTGTGACCGCGCCACCCTGGAAGCGAACTTTCGCGAGAAGTTTCAGCAGCTGAACCGGGTCAAGCTCACCGACGAGGAGTTTCAGCGTCTTCTTGAAGAGATCGTCACGCCCGACGTGTTTGCGGCTGCGCAATCACTGCGCAGCCGCAGCAGCTTCAGGCGAAGCGACGAGGCACGGCCTTCTATCGAGTCGATGCCGCGACCGCCACGTCCGGGCCGCTCAGTGAGTTACTTTGTGTAGGCGTCGCAACAGCGCGGCGTCGCCCGGCCAGCAAGAAGTCCTTGGCCTCTATCTGTTCGAGTACAACGATTCACAGATTGCGTAGGTCGCAGAACCATGACAACCAACATCAGACCTGCCGGCATCGAGTACGTTGGTGTTGCTGGCTCTTCAGCAGATTGCCAAGACGCGGTCATTCGAATGCTGCAGTTCCACGACCGGATCTCGAAGGCTAGGATTCTCTCTAGCAACCGAAATCACTGCTTGTTGTTGACCGTGAACGAAGCCGACTTCGTAGCCGTCAAATCTGGCTTTGCGTCTGGGTATCTGGGCGAAGGTCCTAGGACGTTCGCTACGGTTCTTCAGCTCTTGGTCCATCACGGGATCGTGCTCGAAGAGTGCGACATATCAGAGAAGATGCTCGACCGTTTGGATCAGTCTGCGCTTACCGGCGCTGATCTGGACCAAATCCTTGCTGGACCAAACGTTCGGCCGTCGCGATGGGCGAACTACATCGAAGACGGACGGATGTGGGAAAAGAAGGAGGGGATGCTCTGGCATCACTTCCGCCCAGTTATGCCGTTCGCGCTTATCGATGCCCGACTCGCCGATTTGGCTCTGTCGTTTCAGACCGAGCCGAGCGATAGCTTACTCAAGGGCTTTCGGCGTCTCGAGGACATCGTGCGGCGCAGGACCGGCTTGACGGAGATTGGGAACAAGTTGTTCTCACAAGCGTTCCAAGGAGAGAGAGCCAAACTTGAATGGCCCGATCTGGAGATGGGTGAGACAAACGGAAGAGCATCGCTCTTCATTGGCACTTACATGGCTCATCGGAACCCGCGCGCGCATAGGGAATTGGACGACACGACGACTACGCTGCTCAGTGAGTTCTTGCTGCTAAATCACCTGTTCGTTCTTGAGCGCGCATCCGTCGCTCGAGAGATTGCGGACGACGATCGGGCAGCGCCAAATTGACAAGGGACACACTTCCCAAGCCTGGTCAGGAAGCGGACGCCCGTAGTCCGCCGGTTGCCTCGTCCGATGGGCCGCTTGCGTCGAAAGTAGCGACCCGAATGGAACGACCACCGCCGCTACCGCGCCCCTCCAAAGAGGACATTGAGCTCCTGCCGTCATACGAGCAACTCGCCCCCGACCGGATCCATTTGATTCGCGGTGACAAGCAGGCCGACTTTGTACTTCAATGCCTAGCGGACGCTGGATTCGTTGGTTTTGACACTGAAACGAAGCCAATCTTCACTCCGGGCGCGAAACCGAACGGCCCTCACATCATTCAACTTGCAACGCTTGACCGAGCCTTCGTCTTTCAGGTCGGCTCAACTCCGCCCCAGGACTTCCTGCGCGAAGCGCTGGAATCGAATCACCTCGTGAAGGTGGGATTCGGCCTGAAGTCCGACCGAGCCCCGATGTTCCGCAAGTTCGGAATTCACCTTGGAGCATCGATTGAACTGAGTCAGATTGTTCGGAAGCTCGGCTTCCGGCAAGCTGTCGGCGTCAAGGCTGCCGTGGCGATAGTGCTTGGGCAGAGACTACAGAAGTCCAAGCATGCGACCAAGTCGAACTGGGCGCTGCCAAAGCTGAAGAGCAGTCAACTTCAGTACGCGGCGGACGACGCGCACGCTGCACTTGCCGTGTTTCACGCTCTTGGGTGTCCGATCCCAGAGCCAAAGGCGGAGAGGGCTAGCCGACCTCCTGAGAGCCCAACCGAGGCTTCATGACCCGAGAATTCAGAACTGAATGAGCATTTCAACCACGAATTCAGAACTGAGTGAGCGACCTGTTCAGAACGGGAGGAGATCGCCGGCGCCAAGTCATTGATTTCGGCGGATAGGCATTTCGGCGTTAAACGAGAGCCGACACGAGCACCGGGGCTGCTGCTGCTTCTGCCGCGTGGCTGTCAGGTCGCCTGAAGTCCACTTGCGATCTCACTACATTCGATGATGGTCTCGCGACCGGGAGGGGCCACCATGAAACGTCTCCACCCGAGTCGATGAGCCTTGACCACCGCAGTCTGCGCTGCGTTGTTGACCAATGCGGCTGATGCCCAAGCCACTCTGTACGAGTTGTCGTGGGCGTACAAGTGGGGCTCGGGCGACATCGTCTTCGACGGTTCGGTGCCCGCCCGCGGTGCCGGAACCGGCGACGGTCGCGCTGCTCGGATTGGGCCTGGCCGTGCTGGTAGCAGCAGCCCGCAAACGCTTGGTGGTCTGATCAAGCACCCATCGCACCGCGCGGCGCGGTGAAGCCAGGCCTCAGCAGACCGGTCGCGACACCCTGCGGCGCGCGAACAGGCCCAGCATCCCGAGGCTGAGCGCCATCAGCACGACGCTCGCCGGCTCGGGAATCGGGGCGGGTGCGGCGGCGAAGTCGAGCGAGCCCTGGTAGCCGGCGGTGATCGGCACATCGGCCAGGAAGGATGTCGCGGTGCCGGTGACTCTCAATTGATACTCGCCGGCGCCGAGCACGATCGAGTCGAAGCTGATGTCGCGCGATGGGAAGCCCTCGGGCAGATAGACGGTCTGCGCGTCGCCGGCCAGCAGCAGCGTGCCGCCGCTGAACAGGCCGGCCTGCATGTCGAGGATGCCGGAACGATTGCTGTAGCCGGTGCTCATGAAAGCCGAGAACCCGAAGCTGTCGCCGGCACCGATCGCGAACGTGAACACATCGGCGAAGGGGCCGAGCAGCCCGTCGTTGCCGAACACCAGCGAGGTGGGCGACGACGTGACGGTGCCCAGGTCAACATCGGCAGCCTTCGCCGGCGCGGCCCACGCCAGCGCGGCGATCGTGCCGCAGGCCACCAGGGATCGGAAGAAGCGCGTGACTTGCATGTGAACCCCCTGTCGGTGCACCACCGGGTGGCAGGGTGCATTGCCATGGCACCGGGCGTTGCAGCGGCGATGCCATGCGTCGAATGTAGATATTTCGACAAGTGCCGCATGTGACGCTTTGTGTCGCGTGAAGGGTGCGCGCCCTCGCCCCTATGATCGCCCGACCGCTTTTCCACAGACGCGCGCATGGACCACCCGACGCTGAAGGACATTGCCGACGCCGCGATGCAGCAGCGCGGCCTCGCGCCCGAGTTCCCGCCTGCCGCGCAGCAGGAAGCGCAGGCGCTGAACCCGGTCGTCGTGAACGCCGACCCGTTGATGCGCGACCTGCGCACGCTGCTCTGGTGTTCGATCGACAACGACGATTCGCGCGACCTCGACCAGCTCACCGTCGCGCGCGAGGAGGCCGACGGCAGCGTGTGCGTGCTCGTCGCGATCGCGGACGTGGACCTGCTGGTGCGCTCCGGCAGCGCGATCGATGCGCATGCGCGCGGCAACACGACCTCGGTCTACACCGCGGCCGGCGTGTACCCGATGCTGCCGCTGCGCCTGTCGACCGATCTGAGCTCGCTGAACGAGGCGCAGGACCGCGCGGCGCTCGTGATCGAGGTCCGCCTCGACGCGGACGGCCTGGTCGCCGCCGAAACCGGGGTCTACCGCGCCTGGGTGCGCAACCAGGCGCAGCTCACCTACGACGGTGTCGCGGCCTGGCTCGATGGCAAGGCGGACGCACCGCCCAAGCTCGCCGCGGTGCCGGGGCTCGACGCCCAGCTGCGCCTGCAGGACCGCGCCGGCCAGGCCTTGCAGGAGGCACGGCGCCGGCAAGGCGCGTTGAGCCTGAAGACGAGCGAGGCGCGTCCGGTGTTTCTCGACGGCGTGCTGAGCGACCTGCGCGCCGACGTCGGCAACCGCGCCAAGGACATGATCGCGGCCTTCATGATCGCGGCCAACGGCGTCAGTGCGCGCTTTCTCGACCAAAAGGGCTCGCCGTCGCTGCGCCGCCTGCTGCGCGCGCCCGAGCGCTGGGACAAGATCGTCGCGATCGCCGCGAGCTTCGGCGAGACCTTGCCGGCCGCGCCGAGCGCGCTCGCGCTCGACGGGTTTCTCGCCACGCGCCGCGCCGCCGCGCCGACCAAGTTCGCCGAGCTGTCGCTGTCCATCGTCAAGCTGCTCGGCTCGGGCGAATACATGCTGACGCGGCCGGGGCTGGCGACGGTCGGCCACTTCGGCCTCGCGGTCAACGACTACACCCACTCGACCGCGCCGAACCGGCGCTACCCCGA
>Ga0307517_10002775_pt1 | contig 27863 bp, 40 predicted proteins | sample 23_EM_MG_FD_194515 | JGI IMG/M metagenome (GOLD analysis project Ga0307517, IMG submission 194515) | Populus trichocarpa ectomycorrhiza microbial communities from riparian zone in the Pacific Northwest, United States - 23_EM | ecosystem: Host-associated > Plants > Roots > Unclassified | place... | reverse complement strand
TGCCTGTATTCGGGACCGTTAGAGAGGTGCGTAATGTCTGGCCTGTGGGCAAAAGATACCCAAGATATATATAGGCAGTCGTCGCGACAAAACCCGACGCAACAGTTCTCTACGTTCCACCACCCACCGCCGCTGACGCGATTATTGAAGCCATTGAGAACGAGATTGGCCTCATTGTTTGTATTACTGAAGGCATCCCTCAAGCCGACGAGATTCGCGTTAGTGTTTTCATGTTTTATTCCTATCCGCTCTCATTTCGTGGTGCAGGTTATGAATGCGCTTAAGGGGCAATCACGTTCTCGACTTGTTGGTCCCAATTGTCCCGGAGGTGCGTTCTTTCCCACAGAATGTGTTGACTCGTTTTTCTTACTTCCTTTTCGTGTGCAGTTATCAACCCCCTCGGGTGTAAAATGGGAATTCAACCCGGTCACATCCATAAACCTGGGAAAATCGGTCTGTTGCTTATTATATCCCAAGAGCTATAAATTCAGATTCTATTTAGGCATCGTTTCTCGTTCCGGGACATTAACATATGAGGCCGTTGCCCAAACCACCGACGTTGGACTTGGGCAATCCCTGTGTGTCGGAATTGGAGGAGACCCCTTCCCAGGCACACAACATGTCGACGTAATCAAGATTTTCCTCGATGACCCCAATACAGAAGGTTCGAGTTTTCCACTTGTTCGTTGGTGAAACTATTTTTTCATCCTGAATTCCAGGTATTGTGATCATCGGTGAAATCGGTGGTTCTATGGAGGAGGAGGCTGCTGAGTATCTAGAACGGTACAACAAAACGAGAAGTAAACCCAAGCCTGTTGTTGGATTCATCGCTGGCCGTACAGCTCCGCCAGGCCGCCGAATGGGTCATGCTGGTGCCATTATCTCTGGCGGCAAAGGTGAGGCAAATCATATGATGTCTACCTAACTCATCATTCTGACTCTCGTTCGTTCCAGGCGCCGCTGTTGACAAAGTACGAGCCCTAGAAAAAGCGGGTGTTATTGTTACAGATAGCCCCGCCAAAATCGGCATCGAAATGTTGAAGGTTCGTTCGTCGTGTTGTTTCCCTCGGTTCTTTATCTCATAAAATCCATAGGCCATGAAGATGGCCGGCTTGCTTTAAAGGAAAAATTCTTAGAGTATACGCGGCTTATGTAATAGAATATACAATGCAAGCAGTCATACATCTCTAATTTGCATCACCACCACCAGAAGAAGGGTTCTTTATCTTTATCTTAAATGGCCAAGCAGCCATCGTCTAATTTCCAAAATGCTGCTACCTATCTTTCGTCTGCCTCATCTCTAGCCAAAGTATCGACTCCCATCAAGCTCGAGGTCCATCTCTATGTTATTGTCTGCGTCGCAGCTTTCAATCCTAACCAATTAGATAGTTGTATGGACTGTTCAAATTTATTACGGCTTCAAAGAGCCCCTCAACCTCCCGACCATCCATATTCGACATGACTGGACGCGCAAAGTGGGATGCCTGGACCGCTGTGGGCAAAAAGTACGAGCGACCGGAAGAAGTGGAACAAAGATACCTGGAGATTGCGCGAACTTTAGGCTGGACGGAACAAACGAAAGTCCCTGAGCCTGAGACACCCAGTACTGATAAAGATATTTGGGACAAAGATGAAGTTTCTCATGCTTCTTCTGGTGGAGGTGGATTGGCTGTCGCTGTCAGTTCGATGGCGCCGCCTCCTAAGGTCATTGACAACAGTATACACGGGATAGCGCTTTCAAATGATATCACGGGCTTAAAAGAGATCTTGGAGGCTCACCCGGAAACAGATCTGAACGTACTCGATGAATTTGTGAGTAATGAATATATATCGATTACAAGGACAGTCTTTCAGACACAATTCCATAGGGATATGCTCCAATACATCTTGCCTGCGACAGAGGAAATGTAGAGATTGTCAAACTGTTACTACAGCAGGGTGCTGATAAAAGTATCAAGGTAATCTTTGGGTATCTTCGCTGCAAGAGTTTTTCTTAAGTTGTTGCTCATCCCAGGACCCCGATGATCTTTCTCCACTAGAATTATCTCAAGAAGCTGGTCACATTGAGATTGTAAACCTTCTCGTATCTACTGCTTGATTATTATATTCTTGTATGACTACAGGCGGCGTGATGATAGGTAGATGGCCGATATTGTTGGCTGCGGCCCGGAATGCTAGCTAAAGCGTGATGCAGGCTCGGTTATGGCTGGTGTCGATGAAGTGCGGGGTTTCTCTAGCGCAACTATTGGATGTTTGGGTTGGGTGGCCTTTGAGTGATACGGTGAGTCGGGCTTAAGAATTCCGCCCTATTCAAGGTCAACAACTTGTTGAACAATACTCAAAAATCGTGTACTCACTAACTCCAATAATTTGACAACCGACTTGCTGGGACGAGCACCCATGCTAAGCCAATGGTGAATCCTGGTGACGCTCCACCTAACGAGACGTGTATTGTCGACATCTCTGTCATGAGGGTTATAAATTCCCAAAAGTTCTGCAGGTTTGGCATCACGTCGAAGGGCGTGGTTAATGGCGACGAGGTGGAAAATCTTCCGGTGTCGTGTGCCATGCATGGCCAGACGAAGGCGAATAGGCATGACTGTTATTTCCTGTCGCTTCGAAAGCCTGTTGCTGGGTCGATTGAGACTCGAGAGTGAGCACTGAGTGGAATTCGAATTTCGCCACTGATCACAAATTTGATGCCACGTGACTGACGCGGTACAATGACAATTGAACGCGTCGAATTATCAATATCCGCGCAAGTTGGCCAACAACACGGTACCGGCCGCAAAGAAACCCAAATTCGACTTCTTTGCACCTCGTCCTGCAGAGACTCCACCAAATTTGGCAGGCGCATCCCGTTCGAGTTTCTCATTTAAAGCCAAGGGCACGCGCTTCACAACCTGGAATGTCAACGGCATCATGTCGGTGGACGAAAAAATTCTCAAAAATAACCAGATTTGATGTGCTTCAAGAGGCTTTGCAAAGTAAGTACCGTTACTGATGGAATTGAATTTCCAACCCTCCAATTAGTACCAGTACTGGGGTATAGATCCTAAACCTAGGTGTGGTATGTCAGTCCATACTGAAATCAATCAGACCAATTGTCCTTAGCCAAACTTGTAGCTGGGACCGCCATACTCTCAAAATTCGGGCCAGTGCCACGGGCGCACAAAATTGAAATTCCTGGTGGGAAGACTCTTCTGGACGTGAGATTTCTCATTTATGCACAAAATTCTCTCTCTCTCACCATATGACAGGGTATGTAGAATTGGAGTTTGATGATTTATTCATCGTCGGAACCTATGTTCCAGACTCGGGCCTCGAAAACTTCAAGTGAGACGAACCTGCGTGACATAAACTTCTTGTCCTTATTCTTGGTTATTAGACCATGGATCTCAAGAAGAGGTGGAATGAGGCCTTGAAAAAGCATCTGCGGGGTCTTCTGGAAACTAAACCGGTGATATGGCAGGAGATTTTAATTGCCAATAAAGGTCGAGTGGAAACGTCTTGCATGACTTTACCCGCTGACCCATCGTTAGACATCGAGAGTACCCCAAGGTTTTGGAATAAGATGAGCGGCTTGGCTGAGGAAGAGAGAACCGGAATGAGTGACATCCTACATTCATAAGACTCAGAAGAACCAGCGCTGGTGGATGTCTGGAGGCATTTGCACCCAGCAGATGAAGAATACACATGCGTAAATTCATCATGTCAACTAGGAAAGTGGATGCTAACTTCATTCAACAGCCATTTCAGCTCGAAGTTCGGCACATGGAGGTTGGATTCTTTCATCGTAAGTGGGGGATCCAGATATCGGATAGTTTTGGAAGGATTTATTGGAGAAGGTGGATTCCTGTGTAATCAGACACGAACTCAGAGACATAAAACTATCTGACCATTGGCCAGTAACATTAGATGTCGCCATCGATCTTTCGGGGGAGTGGTTAAACACTCTTGAACTGACTTCTGGCAATCGTATTTTATTTCTTGTGAAAAAGTATGAGTACTCTCAGTTTGAATCGGGACCAGCACTTCCAGGGACCAACTGGAGTTAAAGTTTGTTAATCGGTTGATGGACGAGGACAAAAAGAACGGACCATAGCAATGTTACTCCCGTTCAACAATGTCTGGGCTAATTTCGTCTTTTTCACTCCTTGGACTGTAGTTTCACTGAGCTAGGAGGTGAAAGGTGGAATCGAAAGGTGAAAAACCGACGTACAATTCTGTAACATCTTCTAGTACGATATCTGAGGTTTACAAGGTCAGCTCAATCTCAGTTCTCAGTTGGGACGTTGTACTCACTAACGTAATCGTCGAATCCAAGCAGAGTTCCCGTGAATTCGCGTTCGCTCTTCATGATTACCCAGATCTTAGAGCCTATGCATCTGTCAATAAGTTCTTTTGTCCAGTCAACGCCGTGTTTTCCTAGAGATCGTCAAACAAGGCACCTAATGGAAGGATTTGTGAAGCCATAGAGACGCCTGAGGGGGCCAACTCTTGTCAAAGTTCAGGGTTCGTGCAGGTACTGGGAATATTCAAGGGCGTGGATAGATGATCCTGAATAGAAACGATGGGGATGTATAATGGGTTCGAGCAAGCGCTCGTGATGGGTTTTCAATTTTGATTTCATGAAGTGCCAATCATAGGTCACGTTCTCTCCTATGATCACCCTTGGACTATTGAATATTTGAACTGTTGGATACCTACATGCATGGGACAAAACTGTGCAACTTTCACACTCAAGCGATGTTCGTCTCTTCATGTCAAAACGTCATTGCTAAGATTGAGAACTTGAATCAAGATACAAGCGATCGACTATTAAGTATTCTGATTGGAGTTAGGGGGGGGGAAGGAAGAATCTTTGTAAGAAAGACTGAATAAACCGATTTACGACGCAAAGAAGTGATGGTGTACAAGCAAGTGGCGTTAGGAATCGTATGGATAAAAAGAAGTAGCAAAAAAGGTAAGAGTTTACTGTCCGAAGCTGAAACCTCCCTGAGGAGCGCTCATATCAGAGTGGAACTATGAAAAAACAGTTAAAGCTTTTTTATGTGGCCGAGGAGAGAAACTTTTCTCACAGCAAATGCACCCGAAGCATCCACGTTCGGCGCACTAATGGCAGTGTCAACTTCTTCTTCGTCTGGGAAATACTTGTCCATGATGTTGAATGCCTTCTTGTAGATCTCCAAGTTGTCATGTTGTTGAAGGTTGTGGATGGTGATCATTCCTCCAGCTTCTTCGACGTACAACGCGTATTGGTTCACAGCTCCGGGTCCTACAGCAATCTTGTCCTGTTCACCGATCTTGAGAATATTGTCCAGTCCATCAAGGGCAACTTGAATGATCTTGTTGTCCATCATCGTCAATAGGTCGCAAAGGGGTTTGATGCAACCTTGTGCCACAAGGTATCGAATTTGAGCTGGCTCCTGGAGACCACCAGAGGTCGCGTTGGAAATTGCCCAGCAAGCTTCCTTCCTCGTCTTGAAATCGGCATTCTGAAGGATGTTGATAAGAGGAGGGATGATATTGGCATCGATAACTGCCTGAATTTGGGGAGGAGACCCAGCGGTGACATTGGATATTGTCCAGCAGGCCTCTTTCCGAATGCCGTCCTTTGGCGACGAAAGAAGTGAAAGGAGGGCGGGAAGTGCGCCTGATGCAATGACCACCTGAGTTTGGAGGTCGTCACCCGTCACAATATTTCCAACGGAGCGGAGTGCAGGGGTCTGGACAGAAGTCGATTGGTGCAAAAGGAGGTCAACAAGGCGCCTGCATACACCAGACTCAATGACTGCCTGAATTTTGTCGTTTGAACCATCTGAAAGATAAGAGATAGCCCAGCAGGCGTCAATCAAAATCTCATCGTCGAGGGAGTAAATGAGTTTTGTCAGAACAGTCAAAGCGGGAGAGATCTAGAACGCTCAAATAAATCATTGAGAAGAATAGTTTAAGAGAAAAATCACCAAGTCCCAATCTGGTTGCGGCGACTTTCCACGGCAGAAGTTGCTTAAGGTCCAAGTAGCGTTCCTAAGCATGCTCAACTTGTGGTTCTCACTTAAGAGAGTGAGCAACGGCCTCAGTGCGCCTTGCTGAAGAACATAGTCCCTGCATTGAGGGCTATCTCCGGCTATATTTCCCAATGCCCAAACTGCCTGCTCACGAACATCTAAAACAGGAGAGGAGAGAAGGTTGATAAACTCTGGGACGGCCTGGGCGCTGATGACAACTTGAGTATGCTCCGCGGTTCCAGACGCAATGTTGGTGAGTGCCCAAGCAGCTTCGAACTGAGAAAGGGAACAAATTTCAATGGGATTGTGTACCAGAGCATATGAGCCACATACCTGAAGCATGGCATGACCATGCTTGAGGAATTCGACGAACCGAGGGACTACTCCGCATTCGATTACACGTTCGATGGGAGGGTTCTTCTCTTTTGAAAGAAGTTTGCGGAACTTGGTCGTCGCATCAAGCTGACGCTCTGGATCGTCTGAAAAAACTCCAGAAATCATCTCCTCAGCCAGCTGAGCAAATAAAATAATAAGAAACAGATAATCGGGAAAGAATTGAGACAAAGGTTTACAGGAGGATCCCAAACGCCGCCCCCAATTTCTTCATCAGAGTCCTGTCCCGTAGATGGAAGAAAATTACGCCTCTTCGAAATATTCTCTTCCCTCTTTTGTCGTCGGATCTCGACTTGCTGTTCTTCTCGACGGCGTCTAAGGTCGTCTTGCTTGAGTGGTCCTTTAGCCTTGTAGGCTGCGTGGCCAGAACGCGTCAGGAAAGACACTGATTGTAGGAGATAAAGGACTCACCCTCCCTACGTGCCTTCATTGTACGAGATTCAGTGGAATCCATGGCTATTGTGTTTGGTTATAAAGTGGCACGGATGGAAGAGGAAAAGAAAGAGACGGCCTTCAAACCTCGTTCAATTCTTCTAAGATGTGACTTGATCATCTCGTGATCTTATCCACAACCCAGTCACAACCCCTAGCTCTGTCACGCACAAGCAGTATGTTCACCCAGCTTTTGTTTATTCTTCATATCCCCAACGTCATTCTCTTGTGCAAGTTATGATATTATCTCTCTCTACTTTATCGTCTTAAGTATCAAAAACTTACATCAGGGTAATAATATCTGGCGAGGGTTGCTGGTTTATAAGAAATATTTAACCTGTCCGCCAAATGATTTCAGATCTTGCTTTTGTGGTCCGTTCTTTGATTAGTACTCAGCCTCGTGGCTGCATCCAGCATTTCATTTGACGGGTCATGACGAATAAATGGCTACCATATCAATTCTATGCTTGTGGATCGATGGACAGACAGTCGCGCTGCAGATTGGGGCTGTAGTCAAACTACACTGGTCAATGCCTGATGTTCCTCAGAGTAACCTCGCTCATACTCAAAGGGCCGACCTAAAATCTGGGAGAGAAATAGATGCAGAAAATATTCTCAAATACCTTGCAAATAACGTAATTCAATGACAATTCCTGAGAGGGGGTGAGGGTTGTTCTACGAAGAACAAAGCAGCTCGAGCGCTGGATCCGGGAAATAGGGACAATCACTTCGGGCCACTCTTGAATCGTGGAATTCGCAAAGGTCTCTTTGTGAAATGAACACAAGTTACAACACATTACGTGGGTTACCATCCAAAAAGGCAGAAATATTTTCAACCGTCTGGCTCCAGAAGGTCTGTTATAAGATCTAGAGTCATGCAAAGTTCAAGGACTAAACCAACGGTCACGTACAGCATAGTTTGTGTCAGTGAGGTATCCGGAGTGCGGACTCAGTGTAACTCTTTTCGCCTTTCGAATCGGATGGTCAATTGGCAATGGTTCGATATCAAACACATCGAGACCCGCCCCAGCAATCCGTTCTTCCTCCAATAATTCAATCAAAGCGCTTTCATCCACGAGAGGTCCTCGGGACGTGTTAATCAAGAAGGCTGTTGGCTTCATGAGCGCCAGGTCTTCCTTTGCGATTATGTGCCGAGTTTTCTCAGAAAGCACGAGATGCAAGGACACAATATCGCTCTCCATCAAAAGCGCTTCTTTGGTCGCCGAGTATTCAACTCCTGCATTCTCTGCACGCTCAGGTGTGAGATTTGGCGACCACGCGATAACTCTCATATCGAAAGCTTTGGCAATCTGTGCAGGAATGGCGTCAATTTCTGGATTATGATGCATAGTGAATGGCCAACCAACCTTTGCGGTCTGCGTTCCCAGCCTTCCCACACCCACGAGGCCCAAAGTACGTCCTGCAAGTCCAAGAGGCATTGTACTCTGCCACTGAGGGACTCCGGCCTTTACATTTGCATCTTCCACAGCAATGTATCGCACTGTGGCGAGAATTAACGCCCAAATATGCTCCAAAGTGGGGTTTCCACTCCCCCCAGTGCCTGACACGACGATTCCTTTCTCTTTCGCATACGCAGAGGCAATGCCGAGGTTCCTCATACCCGTCGTTGCAATTAATCTATAAGAAACTTTGGGAGTCTGCGATATGGCGCGTTGGACGATCTCACCTAAGTTTAGGCAATCTGTCGAGCAAGGATGGGGGGAATTTTGTTCGCTCTCGCATTGCACATATTATCTCGTACTTGCCCAATCTTTGAACTAGGTAATCTTCATCGGCGAGGGTGTCCCTAAAAACGTCAATGTCAATGCGATCTTGCAAAGGGGCCCAATTGGCACTGGTAAGAGCAACGCCTTGATAGTCATCTAATATGGCCACTTGAGCGCGAGCTGTGTGATTTGTAGCAGGCATGATAAGATACTGGGAAAGGTGACTTCCGAACGGCTTGAAATACTCTTTTGCTTGATGGTAACACAGCTAAACGGGGACAGAAGGAGATATGACTAAAAACAGATATTAACCCTAATTGCATACAAATCGTGTTCTATGTATCGTTGTCAAAAGGGTACTGGATGTGATGTCAGCCAAAGCCTTCTCCGGTAAGAAAAACATAGACATACCTCAAATGATTCTGGAGGTTCCGACTCGGCCGCATTCTCATCCAAAGCGATGTGGCGGCCAGTAGGCGGGGCACCCACAGCCGAACCATTTCCGGTTGGAACAACCTCATCTACCGCAGGGGCGACAGGGGGAGCTGTCTCAATCTCAATGAATTCCGCCTCTTCGTTCGGTTGCAAGTCAGTGAGGAGCAGGATACCCCCCCCACCAGCATATTTCTCAGACCCCAATCCCAGCGCAGATGCCGAAGGGCCAGATGTAGCGACAGCTTTACCAGTTTTGGAAAGTGGGGTTTTTGTCGACACTGCTCTCACAGGTTGATAACGGCCGTCAGGTAGGAAGGAGATGTAAGTCAATTGGGCAGGGGTAACTCGTGAAAAGTTGGGGCGCTGCTCGAACAATGGCTCTGCCTTCTTGGGTTTTGACGTTGAAGGTTTGCTTTCCTCGGGAAGGTTAGAGACCGACTGGGTAATAGGAGAAACGTCCCCATCCCTCGGTGAGGCTTCGTCGGTTTTCATGTCCACATCCGCGTCTCCCTCTTGTTTAGTATCCTGGGCATTTTTATTAGATCACATCTTTCAAAAGCAACGAAAAGTTTACCAAATCCATGTTGTCACCCTCAGCTGCAGCCTTTCTTTTTTCCCTTGCCTTGACCTTTGCGGTTGTCGACAGAACAGCAGTTGCGACTTTGGTGGCTGTTTCTTTTTTAGGTGGCTTTGTCGATAAGGGATACGCGAACAAACTTGGTTTCGCATTCGAAATATAGTCAAATTTGGGTACCTGAAATGAATGTGTTGGCCTGGAAAGGGAAATAGCGGAGTAAAACTTACCTTGAGATCGTGGTTCAAGCCAATGATGCCGGTGGGAGAGAATGCCAAACAAGCACAGTGCGCCAATGGGTACCAGTACCAGAATTGGCAGAACATAACCATCCCAACGATCGCACTCGTATTAGTGCTTCCAGCACGGCTCTGCAAGCTGATAGTAACATTCCTACCACCAGCATCGATGAAGCCTTGTCCTATAGAAGCGCCGAAACGAGCCATTGGGTCTTCGTGTTTATCAGAGATGACTTTGGTATATTTGGCACGAGTTGGAGTGATGGATGGGGAGGAAGCCTCGGATTGTTCAACAAGAATCATGCCGAGTGCAATGAACGCTCCTTGCCGAACAAAGTCTACGCTATCCTTGGTCATTGGTTCCAGAATTTCAATAGCATCCTATAGGAGAATAATATTAGAATGAGAAACACCGAAGGCTATGAAAAATGATTCACTGGAAGACCAGTTCCTGCACAGGCGATACCAAGGGCAAGGGTGGCGCCACACCGGACGTGAGGGTTGTAACTTTCGCTGAGAAGTTGCACTACCCGAGGAACTTGAGCAGGATTCTTGAACAAAAGGAAGGCTAGGGATGTGACCGCAGCACGGCGGACATCATCTGAGGTGTCTGAGACGGCAATGTGAAGGAGTTTGCGAACAGCGTCATTATTGGCGGTTCCAGCGTACGCAAGTGCCATGGCATATACACCACCGTATCGGAGAATTGGATCCTAAGGAACATTAATACATAGGCAGGGTCTTCAGTAAATTTCGAACGCACCTTTTCAGCGAGCAACAGCTTGATTGTTTCATCGGCTTCCTCCTGACGTCCATAGTATATGAAAGCAATGCCCATGGCAAGACCGCGGATGATCTTCTCATGCTGCGTCTCCCGAGCATACTGCAGCATTTCGCGCACAGGTTCGGCCGCTGCCGTACCCAGCATCACAAGACCCATGGCGTAGCCAGCTCCTTCCCCAGCAACAGCGGAATCTGTAAAAAGGATATTTTTCAGATCCTCAAAGGCTTCCAGGCTCTTCGACCCTATGCCAGCGACACCAAGACCAAGGGCAGCACCGTGTTGTACGACTTCGCCCTGGGCGGCCTTCAAGGCATCACGAAGGTATGTAGTGACATCACTTCCACATCCAGCGTTAATCAAACCTAGAGCATACAAAGCACCTCCTTCTGAGTAGTTGGCTCCAGGAATGTTGCTTTCTCCCCCACTTTGAGGAAGGTAAGGTCCCAGAATGGTTTGCCCTTGCTCGAAATAACCTTTGTGGATAACGCCGAGGCCAGCTGTAGCCGAGAATTTGGACCAATTCGAAGCTAGGCCAAGCCATTCTAGATTTTCGCGAAGGAAGACATCAGAAGTTGTGCCAGCATGCATAAAGGCATTCTGCAGGGTGAGCGCTGTGTGATATATCGATGACCTTGGTTCCAGAGCATCCTATTCCTTCCGTAAGATGAGGAATAAGTTTGACATAAAATACATAAACACCTTCGTGTTCTTCAAAATGAGAAGATCGGCCTGATTGTTTCGCTTTAGAAATTCGCGGTAGAGCTTTACAGACTCTTTTCCTGTAAGAATCGTGCGAAGTTTATCATACACAGGTCTGGTTTTCTGAAGATAAGGTCAGGTCATTGAACTTGACTGGAATGAAATAAGCATGCCTCGTCTCCCTCAGGAAGTTCTGCCCGCAACGTCTCCAGGAAATCTTGGGAACCTCCTTCAACAAGATCAAAAGCGAATTGATAGGCGAGAAGTTGTTCGCTGGACACAAGTGAAGCGAGGAGGGGGATGGTTAACGAAGGATCGCTGAGCGTCACGAGCAACCGCGTTAGTGCGTGGACGTGGGGAGAGCCATCTCCAGCCGTAGGTTGGGGGAACAGGGGGAACAAGAAGCGTAGAACCTGGTCTCGGTAAGAAAGGGAAAAGCCAGTGTCGAGGACGCCTTCCATGGCGTATGATAGAAGGCTTATGTCTTTGGTTTGAGAGTAAATCGAAGAAATTACGTCCAACCGATGCGACTCAAGTGCGATTCCAATTGCCTAATTTACGCGTTAACACATACGAAGGGATCATATTTTGGAATGAGATATGCACTTGTTTGTATTCACCCTCCGATATACAGCGACCAAAAATGCCCTCAATGGTCTTTTGTAGACGGGGATCAAGCTTCTCTTTGCTACCCGACTGTTCAGCCGAACGCGCTTGGATATATCGATCAATAGCTTTGGCTACTCAGAAGAAAAATATTAGCGACCAATAACTTGGGAATTAACTTCAACAACGCACAAATTATGGTTTCTACGTATTCCTCGGATCCATAGGCGCGGGTTTCTGCTTGGAACGCGTTTCCTGATCCAAGGGCGAAGGATAAGGCCTCATCGTATTCGCCGAGGAAGTAATACACCTTGCTGGCCACCAATGCTGCAGCATCACGGGCTGGCTTAGGCAGTCCATCGCTTTCATACAGAGCTTCGCTAAAATTTCGCATCAGAATGGTTCGATTCACTAGCAACATGAGAAGTACATAATTGCAATGTGTTCCGAAATTTCAGCCCAGAACTGAGGGACCAATGGATTGAGGGCCTTGAGAGCGTATTGTTTGAATATAGGATCTGGTTCCTGGAGAAGCGCGAGAACACCAGCGGCGGAGGACTGTGAACGGACCATTGGATGGGATTTAATAAGGAGAGTCGCTTGAGGGACGAATCTCTGAAGGTGACGCGTCCTAGCACGCGGAGTCGTGTGATTTAAATAAGGGTAAATACTACTCCCGGAATAACCCTTGTCACCTCCTTCCAAACTGTCTCCTGTTTATTCTGCCATGTCTTTTGCTCTGAGAAACTCTCTCAGAGCGGTTGCCCGCCGCCCCGCTAGCACTCGCGTTACCCAACGTACCTTTTCAACCGAGCACACTGCCCTCCAGAAGTATATGGAGGCCGACAAGGCTCTTGCCCACCACGCCGCTCGTGAGTGCGATCCTCCTGGACACAAGATTAATATTGACTTTTCCCGCAGAGGCCGCTGATCTCTGGCGAAAAATTAGGTGAGACTCAACCCTATCCGTATGGTTGGTTGGTAGAGATTAACACATTGCTGCTCCAGTTACTACGTCTGCATCCCAGGAAGTACGTTTGAAACTATCGAACATGCATTTGGCCTATTCCAATCTGTTTTTTTTAGTCACTGTCTGCATTGCCTGGGTATATAATGCTGAAGCTGAGCACGCTGCGCACGTCGCGCACATCAAGGAGGAGCACGGCGGAGAGCTCCCTGAGACGCCTGGGTATGACTACATGAACAGGCGTTCAAAGCCTTTCCCTTGGGGCGTTAACTCTTTGTTCTTCAACCCCCATGTAAGCAACTTTATATATTGACGCTTTCTTTCTCTGAATACCACTTGCTCCACAGTTTAATAAGGACATGTCCGACGCATAGTTATCAATGTAGAGTCGAAGCAAATACTCTTTTCTGCATCGTTCAATCTTTTCGATACAAGGAAACTGGATGAACTATTGGACGTAGTCTTGAGGCAACTGCAATCATATGTTGAGGACCGGAACGCCGAGTAATGATAGTTTATAACTAATCCTTGGTCTGGACTGCTCAGTTCATGCAATACCAAAAGAGTTTATTTCCCAAAAATTGCTAGCTTGTCCAACAATCTCCTTCGAAAATGCGGATACAAATGGCGCCCTTTCATAGCACTGTAATGACACCAAATAATGTCGATATCATGGCACCCAATAGTATCTGTGTCTTCGACATCGATACGGGAGATGCAGCGCTTGAGCTAACAGAATAATCTTAAAAACTATTCGATAAGCATCCATTCAGAAAGATGCTTACGCTTTGTCTTGTTACGCAGCAGTGGTTCCTGAAGGTGTGGTGGAAGCCACAGAGGATGTAGAAACCACTGGACTACCTGAAGCAGACCCCGATGCTGATGAGCCAGGTGGAGCTGCAGAGGATGGTGTGGAACTGGGTATATTCGTCAGTGTTGCCAGAGTAATGGTGCTTGTCACCCCTTGCGAGGCAACGACAACGACCGAGGTACCGATTTGAGTGACCACGGTGACCACTGGTACTAAGAAGGTTGACGCATTTAGAGGTCTATTCTGTGTGCTAGCACTTTTTTAGCTTACCATCGGTGTTAACCGAGGTGGGGGCCACTGCCGATATTGTGCTCGCAGAAGCGGTGACTGAAGCCGAAGCTGTTGAAGACGCGCTATCGGAAGGAGGTGAAGGCGATGCCACGGTACTGGAAGGTACTGGCAAGGAGAGGGTGGTATCAGATCTAGCCAACACCGCAATGCCCTTGATACTGTTTTCCACTGAAGAATAATGATGACTCATTATTCGTTTCAAATCCTGACGTGACGGAGAATAAACTCACAGGTCTGCTTTGTGGTAGCAAGATCAGAAGCTCTTGGAACCAGAGGAACAAGCTCGCGCGCCAAAACTTTTGTCACCGAACGACGAACGGGCATGGCAACTGAATACCCATTAGACGAGCAAAGCAGAAGGCCAGCACACAAATTGATCAAAAGAGATTTGCCAAACATATTTTCAAGGAAATGTTATAAGTCTAGCAGACTGAAAGAGAAATATCGAACTGTTGGAATGAATAAAAGCTTTTGTAAACGCGGCCCTGCCGACGTTCGAGTAAGTGTTTTGGGGAGAAGTGGGACAACCGAAAGGGTTGCTGTCGCTGACCAGAGCAGAGGAGATCATTTTCGTGATATGGGTTTATAAGGTAGCAGCAACCGCCCATGGCTATGCCAGTAAATATATCAAAATAACAGCATGTCGATCTATTCATAGCGAATCTATTCATAGCGAACACGAAGTAACTATCCGAGTCGGCTGCGAGACCTCAATCAAGGCCTTAACATTTGGAAAACTTGTCGTCCGGGTAGGGAGATATATTCACAAAATTTCGTAGAGATGCTGACATGTGCACTTGCACTGTTGTCTACCATCCCCAATCCAACTCAATATTCTGATCAGCTGTTGGCAAGGTGCGGACATTGTGGAGTAAGTACTCCACAGGAATGAATTATGTATGTAATCCAAGTTCAACATCTAGATTCTAGCCTGATATCGAAAAAATTGAGCGATGTACATAAGTGTCTGCTCTAAAAAGAAATTTAAAAGAAATCGAGAACAAAATCGATTAATCAAAAGTTCGAAGGTGCTAAAGTACTTAGGGATAGTGTAACAAACTTGAAGCTTGGAGTTAGATGATGATAAATGCACCGAGCATGGTACTGATCATAACAGTCGCAATGCCAATGAGGAGAGGAGCTTGCATGCTCGTTGAAGGAGTGGCGGCATTATTGACTGCTGTGGCTGCTGCTGCAGTCGCGACGGTGTAGACGGAGCCAAATTTAGACGTGACAACACCAGCGCCAGAGGCGGCGAGGGTGATGGCATCACCGCCTTCGCTGGTAATAATGGTGTAGGCTTTGCCGCCTATTGCTAAAGGAAAATAGGGAAGTCAGAGAGCCATACGGAGTCAGATACTTTGTAAATCCACACACAAGTTACAGTTTGGAAAACACCAGCACCCAAACTGGTGATGTCACTAGCAACGCTGCCTGCACCAGCTGTGATTTGGCTTGCGACAGAGCCAGCTAAAAAAGAAGGGGTAAGCAAGAGGTCAATTTCCGAATAGTAGCTACGTACCACCACCAGTGACGACCGAAATAATACTGCCGATCTGACGGTTCTCGAGCTGTGCGTTAGGATTGGGTGCTGGGGTGGGCTCTGGGTTGGGTGAAGCATTGACGAAAGTCAAGAGAAGGGCGACAAATGCGAGGACAAATACTTTTGGGAACATGGCGGTGTGAGAGGATGTCTTTCCATCATATTTCGCGCATTTTATGGAGGTTTTGAATGCGGTGCAGTGATCGCAGATCGATTATGTCATGCGTGGTGATTACGTCGTGACATAGGTTTTGAGAGATCTGGAGTTGATCTGGAGTCTCCCAATCATGCCCCGTGCTATCATCTCTCCCTCCGTTCTCGCCTCTGACTTTGGCCAGCTCACAGCAGAATGCAAGCGCATGATCCTCGGCGGTGCCGAATGGCTGCATATGGGCAAGTTCCCGGACTTGCTTTCTCCTTAAATTTCTCATATTGTCTTCCAGACGTTATGGATGGGTAAATTGTCTACATGCACTCTCAACTTGTATCTAAATTTCAATAGCCATTTTGTCCCTAACATTACAATGGGTATGTTCTCCGAGCTCCAAGGTCGTCATCGTCGCCGCCGTATTGATTCTGCCGTTCAAGGAGCGCCGATTCTCTCATGTGTCCATAAGGGAGTTCCTGGAATCTTCATGGATTGTCATATGATGGTCGCCCAACCAGAAAAGGTACCTCATGTCCCTCTTCGCCTCGCACTCCTATTCATGTCCGCCTAGTGGGTTGATGACATTGCGGATGCTGGCGGCGCAATGTACTGCTTCCATCTTGAGGCAACAGGTACACAAGCACCGATCTCTCGGTGCCAGAACTTTGACACAGCCTCCAGATAATCCTGTTGCACTTATTGACAAAATCCACAAGCGCAGCATGAAAGCAGGTGTTGCTATATCTCCGGACACCCCGTCCACGGCCATAACGGACGAGGTGGCCAATGCTGCGGACATGCTGCTCGTAATGACCGTATATCCAGGTTGGCAAATTCTTTTTTTTTTTACTCATTAGGCCGACTTCTCACGATGAGACTCAGGCCGCGGTGGTCAGAAATTTTTAGATAGATGTGTCCTCAAAGTAGCTGAGCTACGGGCCCGTTTCCCGGAGAAAGACATAGAAGTCGATGGCGGTGTGGGCCCAAAAACCATTGGCGCTTGTGCGGATGCTGGTGTGTCCCCCTTCAATATACATTTATATTACCCTTTACCCCTTAAAATTTGATAGGGAGCAACGTTATTGTCGCTGGGACCGCAATATTCGGTGCGGAGAATCCATCGCAGGTAATCCAAGAGTTAAAAGTCGCCGTCAACATGGCGCAGGAAAAAGCGTCGACGTAAATTCATTACACCCTGGAGCAAAATTTAAAGATTATCTAGCTTTTTTCATTGCTATCGATTGGATTATGTTGGATATATGGATGCTTAAAATAGATTTTTTTGCTTTCTTTTCCACTTGGCTGTGGTGTTTTGCCCACCAATCAGCGAGACTTGCGCAATTGCGGATGCTACACCCCGGCCTTGGCTGTGTCTTAACTGCGGACGCGGCTTACTGAGTGTGACTGACAGGTCGGATAATTATGGCCATTAACCATGGGTATACTAGCGGCCTATAAGCTACCAAAACATCCGTAATATCTAATTAGTACAGTGGGGTACAACGTGGGTAGAGAATTCGTAGATGGGCCTTACAGGAAGGATCATCTTTGGTGGCGTCCATGATGAGTGTCTTTGAATAACAATAGCGCAGCGGACGGCAAGCGCAAAGCTATCCACTCGTTAAACGCGGCATGGACGTAGGTGTGGATTGGTACAATGTCGTGTTCCTTCATTCCTCCTGAGGCTTCGTCTTTCTCCAATCAAAATCAAAATATCATCCTTCCACTACCACCGAAGCATCTCGCCATACATATTAGGTCGTTCACCGCGAACGTATGCTTCAAAGGTCCGTTTCAGCACCGTAGCCCAGTCGAGATCACGACGGTCATCCTCGACTCTATCTTCCGGGTCGTCTTCGGAACCCGGTTGACCTTCCCTCGTCGTGACACCATCGCGTAGTGCGCGCCGTGCATCTCGTTCTGCAGCAATGAATCGGGGGCCGAGGTCTGGCCAGTTTCGGGCAGGGTCAAAGGGTTTCCACCTAAAGCGATGTCGTTAAAAAATCAGCGAGTAAGATATGAATAATCAGCAGAGTAACATACCAAAAGTTGTGGAAGTGGTAAGAATAGGCACCCCTAAAGAATCCTTCAAAGCCCAACGCCTGTGGAGAGGCACTGTCGGTTGAAGGGGTGTCAAAGAACTGTTCGAAACTAAAAAAAAATATTTTAACCCTTGATACGAAAAGAAAAAGAAGAGGCATACCTTGTGAAGAATGGCTGAGGTGGTCGCATATGTTGGTGGTCTTCACTAATCAGCCAGGCCGAATCGAATAGCGCGTCAGGAAGGCGCATCAACAACCCCTCCAGGTGAGCCTCCTTCGTGTATTTCGACACCGTCATGGGATGAAAATCCATGTTGTTCTTCAAGGCCGTCCGGAACAGGAATTTCCCTAGAGCTGAATTTTTGTTTAAACGTAGAACCGCAGTGTTGTATTTTTCCAAGCGTGACCATCGGTATGCGAAGGCGCCTTTCCAACCCCAAAGCTCTTCCCAGTCACGCAGGAAGATCGTGTCGGCGTCCAGATAAATACCTCCAAAGCGATGGCAGAGAATAAAACGTGCCATGTCAGACAGAATAACCGAGAGGCGGTCGTAAGTCGAGAGGGATTTTGAGCCCGTGCGGTTGACCATGTCATCGGCATTCGTTTGAGTTGCCTTTGGGGCATCTGTCGAGTTGCCGGTCGTTGCTTGATTCTCTTTCAGTTTCGAAGGTACCGGGATAACATAACCTCCAGAATTGAAGAGATCTCTTGACCTCCATTCATCTTTCAGCTCAGGCACACCGTCTAGTTGTTCCGTCGTATTCCACATTTTGAATTGGATAATGTCCTTGAACCTTGGATGCAAGAACGGAGACGCCCATGGGTTCGACTTTAATTGGGCGTACATGTCGCGGAGGGCTGTCGGATTCGGAACTGTAGCAGCTGGCCCAGGGTTGATCCATAACCAGAACTGGGGTCTACAAACTCCATCGACAGGATACTCTCTCGTGTGAAGTCCAGTGTTTTGAGTGAAGAGGAACGAGAGAATTGCAAGGTATGGCTTGTCTGTAAATGGGCCAGTCCAAAACATGTGGAATATCCGCGGATGCTCGGTGTCACACTCGGAGGGAGAAACAGAAGCGGGCTGGTAGTCGATAGGTTTTGGAAGGCCGATAGGGGGTACTTCCCATTCGACGCCCGACTTTTTCGTCAACCCGGCATCAGGGTCAGTACCATCATCCGCCACGGTGACCTTGTCTCCGTAGTCGTCGTCTTCGTCCAGGCCACGAGCGACAAGAGTTGAGTTGTCAGGTTGCTCAAGATAGATGTACTTCCAGTCGTCCATCCTCCCTCTCCGCACGCGTTTACCATTATCCAAACCAGCGCCTACCCGCAATACCTCCAAGCAATCCCGCACAAACTAGAGAAAATGAGAATTGTGAAGCAAGAGGTTCTCAAAGCTGCGGACCTTCTTTTCCGAGAAATCACAATGGTCCATCACAACATCCAAATCAGCAACGCTGCCTGGTACCGGCCGTGGAGGGTATGCGACATTTTCAGGAGCACTTTGAATATCAAGGTATATTCGTTTTGACCCAATCCCTCGTGTCTCTGTAATATACGGTCCAGGAGATGGTACTATTGTGGGCCTCCGAGGGGGAAGTGCTGGGTTTGGAATTGCTTCTTGAAGCCGCAGCTGTTCCGGCACTGTGGATAGTTTATTCAGGATAAAATCAGAGGAGCAAGTGGAACTTACCTCTCTGCCGACTTGGATAATGCCCACTCGTCACTTCCCACTGCCATATTCGCTGCAAGTCCTCACGCTTGTAGACGAGTGTGCGTCGGTCACGGGGAAAAGGGGTCGGCCAACGTTTTGCATGCGAGCCAAATCGCTTCGTGAGGGCGAACACAAAGAACAGGAGGACGATAAATGAGATGCAGAGAAGTAACGACCCTCTTTTACGGCCAAAGCGCGTCATGCTGAAGTGGTGCAACCGCCGGGGGTTGATAAAATAGACGCGAAAATGGTAGGTTGGAAGCCCTACTGAGACGAAGACGATCCATGGGGACTTGTTGGCGATGGTTGCGTATTTCTCTTGGACGGCAGAAGATGAGGATGATGAAGGGGAATAAACAGGGAGGGCGTTGCTGAAGGAGAGGCGACCGCGGTGGTGGCCATTCTGGCGCTGAGGTTTTGGGAAGTAAGCTGAAGTTGCCATAAGGCAGCAAGAAACCTGAAAGGAGCGCGGGGGAGTGATGGACTGCCCGCCAGCAGAGAAGTCGACTTGTTCGAAATTTCTAACCTGAAGGTGTGATGGAATAAACTTATCTCCATTTGGTTTGATCAGCAAAAAATCGTCTAAAAAGTACTGAGTATTACAAGTTGACTACATAGCATGGGGCTTAGGTTCAGACAGAGCCCAGAGGTTGCAATTCTAAATCCGCGCTGTCAGTGGGCACCGAGAGAACGCGGAGTGTGTTAGTGTGACCAAGCCCTCCCTTCCACCCTTGCACGGCAATGATCGTCGAGCCCGGGGTGATAATGTTCAACGCAAGACCACTCCGCAAGCCAAACCGGATTCGGTTGTCGACCTGAAAGCAATCCCATTAGGGAGGGTAAGCCGTTTGGCAATGAAAGAACTCACATCGGTTTGCCATTGGTGGCTTTCAATCCCACGAGGTTCAGAGTACCAGAACGGGTAGCAGCCCCGGTGCAAGTGAATCTGTCGTGAGGTCTGTTGGTTGCGAGTGACTGGGTTGGAATGGACTTGAGCTCAAACTAAACCGAGAAAAAATGGTAAAGCACGTACCAGTGATGATGGGGACAGCAGGTCGGTATTTCGAAATCAGACGCGCGGTTTCCCCACTTGTAGAAAGGACGAGGATAGCTGTGGCCCCTTGCTCGGCAGCAGCAGCTACAGCAGCGATGGCCACGGTTTCAGCAGTTTCCGTAGGACGAGGTTGGATTGACCTAATGTCATCGAAAAGGGGAGGATAGCAGATCGCAGCCTCAGCGAGGAGGCAGGTTTCCGCCATCATGAGAACTATCACTGGTTCAGCTCCATGTCTCTGCATTCATTAGATGATGCTCACCGGATTCAATGGGGTAGTTGCCTTTGGCAGTTTCACCAGACAGCATGACACAATCCGCACCATCAAGAACGGCGTTAGCAACGTCGCTGACCTCAGCACGAGTTGGCCTTGGGTTATACTATAGAATAGATCAAAAGATGTTCCAATGTCAATGTGGAATATATCTTACTGTCATCGACTACTCAAAGAACAGTCAGATTCATGAATGGCAATGAATAGGGCAGAAGCGCACCTCAAGCATCTGGGTCGCGACGATTACTGGCTTGCCGACGATGTTGCACTTTGCAATCATCATCTTTTGTGCCAGGAAAACTTGGCTGGCAGGGATCTCGATACCAAGGTCACCACGAGCAACCATGACACCGTCCGTCTCTTTCAAAATCTCGTCGAAGTTGGCAACACCTTGCTCGTTCTCAATTTTAACAATGATCTTGATGTTGGCACCATCGGGTCCAAGAACGGTGCGGATGTCCCTGACGTCCTGCCCGCGGCGGATAAATGACGCAAAGATCATATCAACCCCATTCTTAACACCAAACTGGAGATCCTTTTTGTCCTTGTCGGAGAGCGCCGGTAAATCAACTGCAGTCTTTGGGAGATTGACACCTTTGCGAGACGAGATGTTTCCAGTGTTCAAAGAGCGGACGCGAACCGAAGTGCCATCAATAGCGAGAACCAAAAGAGACAGAATACCATCGTCTACATAGATGAGCTTTCCCGGTGCAGTGACTTTGGGGAGGTTAACCTAAGGAGAAGGAGGTTCCATGGAGGTCTTAAATTGTAAACAATGATGCAACCCACATAATCAACCCACATAACCTGATCATCGCAGATTTCACTGTATTTTGGGTCGGTAGTGAGGGTGAATTCATGTCCCGCTGGGATAGGCCACTTTAAAAGATCGTTCAGTAACAGCGGCTGGATGTAATTGATTGACGTACGTCTTTGCCCTCCTTGGTAAGTCCTGTGCGAATCTCAGGTCCTTTCTGTTCTACTAGGTCAGCGCTGCTCAAACGGTCAGATTTTGCTACTTGCTGTATCCAATGCGATGGCAACAGGACGTCCCTGGGGGTCCTCTGAGTACGAATGAGAAAAGGATCAATTCGCACGATAAAAAAAGCTCGTACGGGCAACCATCTTCCTAGTGTTGTCAATGACGCTCTGGTGGTATTCATAGGACCCATGGGAAAAGTTCATGCGAACTAGGATGGAGAGTGTAAGGATGTCTTTTGTTGTAGCTGGTGACGACACGCACCGACATTGATACCAGCGCGTCGCAAATCAGCCAACTTCTCGACAGTGTTCACCTTGGGGCCTGAAGAGAATATTAATTTGAGATAGGGAGTGATGATAAAAGTGAAAATATACCGATAGTTGCGATAATGGAGGTCTGATATCCTGTATCAGATAAAGAATGAGAAGACAAGTAAACAATAGACATACCTTGCGCCTGTGCTTGTTCTGGTCCGTGGCAGTGGGTGCGTTCTCAGTACTCAAGGTCGAGTTCCACTCAAGTTGAGAGCGAATTCCGTCGGAAGGATACATTGAAGATGGATGAAATGGATGAAAGGAATACAAAAAAGAATCGTGGGTTTATTGAAAAAAGCGGAGTTAGAGAGGACAAAAAATACGGGGGGATCAGGATGGGATCACAATCGATAAGATGGTGCACGTTTGACACAAACTCAGCCTTTTTATAATTCCAGATGCGCACGGACAATCCGACCAATCTACCTTGCGTTTACCTGACTCTCCAAACCGACCAACGTTCGTATATCCCCGATTATGCTTTTTGTCAGGAATAATTACTCGTTCCAATCTGCGTTGCACTAGGCAGAATGAGGCATGCCCAGTAAATACTATAATTACGCGCCGTTGACTTGGATAACTTGAATATAAATACAACCCGTCCAACGGTGACCTCGATCAATGCCTAACCCTATTCTTGGCCCCGATCGGCTGTGCAATTCTGCTGGACGAAGGCCCTGCCACGAGCTGCCCCGCCCTTCAGCTGGGAACTTGATGTTGTATCGAGGGTGACTCTCTGACTCTTTTACTCCCAATTTTTTATTTCTTTTTCTAACGTTATATATCCGGGCCTATGGGTCTACTTTAGACACCGAAAGGATTGAAGTTCGCTTGGTATCGCGTTCCCATTAAGCAAAACGCTTAGGCCATAACTTTGCCCCTACCCCTATCGTATTCGACGTGCAGCACTCGTCTCCAACGAATACCCTTCATGATCCCCTGACATAAAGAGCTTGCGAACTGAATATTGAATTCTCATGGCCAAGAAGGTGCCCCTGTATGGTTTCTTCTCGACATTTGGCAATTGGTTCTCTATTCCTGGACAGTTCATTCGAAGTGGACAATTTCTCTGGCCCAGACTTGCAGTTATTAAGTATTACATAGAACCAACTTGAGGCTTTGAGGTGAGTCAAGTTGTGCCTTCAAAACCTACTTCTGACGGTTAATCTGTTCCTAAGGCTAACCGCTGATAAACCGGCCTCTCTTTATTGGCTTTTTGCTCAAGACTGATGTTGCCGCGAAGCGCTGAGTCTTCTGTGAAAGATTATACTCGCGTGACGCTTGCCTTTTTTCTGCAAGTCGTGTCTGTCGGGATCTTGGACGATAGGTGGTCGTGAAGGTAGATTGTCCGAAGTCAAGAGCTTCGGCATGAAATGTATACCATTGAAGAAGGCAAAACAGTTATCAAGTGAGTCAAACCTGGCTTTTGTTGTGTTCCAACGTTGAATTTTGAAAGAAAAAAGGCCCAAACTATGCATACCAGCTATGCTGTGATTACTAGCTCTTTTTTAATCAAAAAAAAGTTTGGCGAGATTCCACTCTTTTCTGGCCCTTTGAAAAAAAAAAAAATAGTCTTGTAAGTGGTAGGCATGGCCCAGCATTGGACTGTCCGATCCCGCTGCAGTCACTTGCGTGTTGTATCATATCAATTGCTGATAACAAGGGCTGGGTGGTGCACATATATCCAATATATTCTGGGTCATTAAGTGAAGGCTGCCTTGCGCGCTCGACCCGATGTTGCCCACAGTGGTGCCTATATTCAGCAGATAGAAAGATGCAACCGTACTGCTTCTTGCAATCGTTTCACTTTGAAGTTTGTGTCGTTATGTCCGAGAAGAATTCTCTCAGATTATATGCCTTCGGTACCAGCAACATTTTTATTTTGCCTATGGAAAAGTTAACGAATATCAATGCAAGAGCGGTACTCCAGCCCAGATTCCAGCTTCAGGCTTCTGATAGCGCAGCACGTTCAATGTTCAAATCCATACATTTTTGCGAGGGAACTAATCAAACATGTAAGCATACGACAGCGACAATACATAAGTTAGGAAGGCGTTTCACAATCAGACAACAAAAAAAAAACTCAGAGTTTGTATACGACTCCTTCGCTAATCATCAGTTCATCGTTCTCCCCCATAATTTCGCAAATTTGAGTAGCTTCAGTGGTTCCGTATAGCGTGCTTGTGGGCATACCCTCATTCACAAACTCGAGCAAATCAGTGAGGAACATAGTCTCCTCGTCCTGAAGACGCGTGGCAAAAATCTTAGCCACTCGGGAACGGAATAGTTCCAATCTGAATAATAAATAGATAAGTCACTGAGACAGCTCAATGTATAATGATGTACCTCTCGGGACGGATTGTGCCGTCACCTGCGGAGGTGGACGCGACAGTAGCAGGAGGCTCAGTGGACATTTGGACATCCTGGCTTTCATCTCCCCAAATAGGATCTTCGGGTGGTCTGGCAGGCCCCGCACTGGATCTCGATACAGGTGCTCTGGGACTAACCATCCGCTCCGCGGAAGCAGAGGCAGGCTCTTGTTCGTCTTCACTCCCATCCGAATCGTCCTCGTCGCCGCTTCCATCAGAGCCCTTGCGTAAAGCAGCACCATTGTTGAGCTTGCGTTTCTTTCTGTGCTGCCTCTTAGGTACTTCTCTGAAGAGCGCGAATCGCATGATTTCCTCAGCTTGCTTGGCGTCCACTCGTTCAACTTTGGCAGACAAGCGGGCTTTGGCATGTGCGGTGGACAGACGAATCAGGGTTTCCAGAGTACGTGCCGTCAGAGGGGAAGTCTAGAAGTGAAGAATGTTATCAGCGACGGAAAGCAAGGCGGAATCCCGGTGGCGTTGTACCTTTTTCTTGTTCCCTTCCATCCCTTCATTCCGCAAGTTAGCGTAGACCTCAACGATGTGGTCCGCTGCTCCTTTCGTCAAAACAGGGGCAGTTTTGCTCTTCGCGTATTGGATGTACTTCTTTACGAAGGCGATGCTTAATATTTCAATCTTCTTCGACTTCTTGCTCCTCGTCTGGCGGCCTTGGTGTTGAATACCCATGTGCAGGAGTGGGTCGTATTTCTCGAACGGAGTTGAATCGACTGCTTCGTTATCCACATTGGATCCCGGTCCATCTACCGATAGAGGTTGTGAAAGGTTATCATGACATGGTGTGCCTTCTTCCACACCAGGAGGCAGATAGCGATGCATGCGAAGGACATGGTCTGCAATGACCCGGTCGCGCTGTTCGTCCACATCGTCTGTGACGATGAAGAGGAGATCAAAACGCGACAACAATGAATCCGGCAGGGCAATATTCTTGTGGGGGTCTTTGTGGATATCGTACTATTAACTTATAATCAATAGTTGTAAATGAAAGAACAAAAATGCACTGACTTGGCCATAGATAGGATTAGCCGCTGCAATTACGCTGCATCGAGCATTCAAACTAGTGTGGATGCCAGCCTTTGCGATAGTAACAGTTTGCTGCTCCATGACCTCGTGAATTGCCACACGATCTACATCTGACATCTTGTCGAACTCATCGATACAGACAACTCCTCGATCGGCTAGGACCATGGCACCAGCCTCCAATCGCCGCTCTCCCGTTTCTTTGTCGCTGGTCACTGCTGCAGTAAGACCAACACCCGAACTTCCGCGACCAGTAGTTGCAATCGCTAATGGGGCCGTCCCGAGCACAAAGCGAAGCAACTGGGACTTGGCCGTTGAAGGATCACCAACCATAAGAAGGTTGATGTCTCCACGGATGTGTGTACCATTGGGTAGATTCTTCTCAGCTCCTCCGAGAAGGAGGAGTAGAATGGCACGTTTAATATGCTCGTGCCCGTAAATCGAAGGGGCCAAGGATTCTGACAACAGACTGAAGATATCCGACCGTTTTGCCAGGTGATTGATAGTTCGAATGTCCGTGTCTGTGAGGGGTGTTTGCGCAATACCTCCACCGATTTTGGAGGATAAGAGATTGATATTGTTGGCTACAATCAAAGACCTTTCCCACACGTGAGATGAAAATTAGGTCAGAAGCAATGGCAACTTACTTGAATGCTCCACTGGAGCCACCTCCGACACTGCGGTACACGCCAACCAGCTGAATACGATCACCGGGTTTGCATCTATCTACGAGATCATCATCAAGAATTATATCTGTGCTCCGTGGAAGTTGGCCTGCAGGGGCGCGTTCTGGCATCTCCTGAATGCTGATTCTTTGATGATCCTGGAAATGGCAGAGTCCATATTCTGTCTGTAGGGCGTGACCATCGTCATCTGTTTGTGGGAGAAGTGAAGTAGTTGGAGGAAGATGGGAAGAGGAAGTCGCGTCGCGGTATTCTCGTTCGTGGAACGCGGTCGTTTCTGGGCAATAATGCATCGATTTGAGCATTTTTGGTCGAACAAGGGAGCATCGAGTGATGATTCCTTCAAGAGAAATCATTTTCCCTAGATGTGATGCGCGGAGTGTGCGCGGGCTGACGTGATGGTCGCCAAATGAGCCGCTGAAGCCAACATGATAAGTTTTGGATGCAATGTCGTGTTTCTCGGGAGTGTAAGCCAGCTGCACGACCTGAGCAAGGGCGGCGTCAAAGGCTGGGAGATAATCTACAGGTTGTTTAAGGAGACCATCGGCTGATTCGCGATTGAAATCGCGTAAATCGTCAATATTGACGAGGAGACGCGTCTGGTCTGTCCGGAGCATGCGGTGGATCTCATCCTTGTAGTTATAGATGGGAGAATCAGACTGAAGGAACTGCTCAAAGACGCGCGCTCTGTTGCGTATCTGTTCATCTTCGGGGACGGAGTTGTCGAGGAGTGACATGGTGGAGACGCGGTAAATTACAAAAATTGAACGCGTCAAGGACGCGTCAACTTGTGCAAGCACAACCAATTATTATTCCCGGTTGACACGGCCCGCAGTGGCACACTCTTGGGAAATCGTTCATCACTTGCCTCACCGTTGTGGACTTCGCGCACACGCCAAGTTTTTTCGCCCATCCGTCATCACACCGCCTTCTCAATACGTTGACAACATTCGAAAACATTCTTCCTTATCCTCTCATCGGCATACGTGGATGCTCTTCAAGAGTGTGGACGTTTCGTAGGGTGGTTTTTTCTCTTGGCCTTTATCCCCCCCTTTTGCCCCTTATCCTTACTCCGCCGACCCTCTCCTTTCAACCTGGTGTTATGCCACCGGTGGTAGCTTTTGCAGTTGGGGAGTGCTAGTAGCTAGCGAGGTCGCTATTTCGGTTGCAACGTAGTTAGCTAATAAATAATTCCAATTCCAATTCATTCTGCAAGTCCCACGTCCGCCATCTTTGGACTTTTTATCTCTCCTATGAAGCTCGGGCATGTACATAGACCTCCGAAGGTCTGTCAGTTAAAATTTGGCCTGTCAGCTTATTATTGTCGGCTTCACCAACCTCAGGCATCGCCATCGAACTGTACCCTACTGTACCCCAAGGTTCATGCTGGATAGATTCATTGGTCCAATACGTCATGCCGAAAATGATTCCTAAGATAAAAGATTCGATGAACACTTTCGGAATTTTCGGAATTTTCAGTCTCAGGGGAACCGAGGTTTACAGTTCATCATTCCACGTTTGACGTGGAGTCAGACAAGCTTCATTAGACAAGGTAGGAGAACAGGCTTTGATGGGCGTGTGAGCAAATTGTTATGAATTCATTCCACAACAAAATCGTCTGCCCATGTAGGGGCGCAGTCAAAATAGAGAGAGGTGTCCAAGGCTACGAAACATATTCAAAATGATTGTGGTGCACTTCCTTGGGAAACTGCGAGAGAACTAAAGAGTTAAGA
>Ga0307517_10002774_pt1 | contig 27868 bp, 30 predicted proteins | sample 23_EM_MG_FD_194515 | JGI IMG/M metagenome (GOLD analysis project Ga0307517, IMG submission 194515) | Populus trichocarpa ectomycorrhiza microbial communities from riparian zone in the Pacific Northwest, United States - 23_EM | ecosystem: Host-associated > Plants > Roots > Unclassified | place... | reverse complement strand
GGCTCAAGGCGGCGTATTATTGGGATGCATCTCAGCCTGAACTGCCGCTCAGATTAAGCATGAGTTCAAGTTTATCATTGTGTGCAGCGACTCTGATGCCGATACCCGAACACGGGTAGCGGCTAGTGTCGAGATAACCGAATACGAGGCGTGAGCTACAATGTGTCGTCTGGCACATATGGTAGGAGATCTAGTTCAAGGGTCACAAGAGTTCCCAGTTCCTCCTCAAGCTTCGTCATAAAAAAGGGAACCTCTCCGTTGGCAATGGCCTGGGCCTCATTCTCCGAGGGTCGATAAATGGCCTGGACCCAGGTCTTCAATCCGCAGTGGTACTTGGAAAACCTTTGGGCTATCTCCCGGATGGAAACTCCTAACCTCTCGTATTCTTGTATCTCGAGTTTAAGTTCGCTGAGGTAAAACGCGAAGCACTCGGGATAATTGTCCCAACAACTGTCGTATGTTGTAATAACCTCTAGATGGCGTAGACGTATGAGGGTGACAGAGTTGCTGGGGATCGAGCCCAGAAGCCATCCAATGTACGAGCCGAAGGGGAAGCTAACCTCCTGGAGAGCATGGCACGCCTCAAATAGCGCTCGGAGGTTTTCGGCGTTTTCGACATGTGCTGTGAGGATGGTCAGAGTGAGTCCTTACTTCATACTGATACTAACAGGGGGTGTAGTCAGCCCTCCCCAACGGTTCGCTGTACCAGAAATCCAGAACTCGAAGGTGAGTTTGACAGTGTTCAAGAAATCGTGGTGACGGAGGGATGGGGTCCATGATCTTGAGCTCTTGGAATTTGAAATGTTTAAAAGTGAGGGGGTCGGGGGGTCGATTGACAGACGACAAGTGAATGCGGGGGAGTGCAGGGGGAGAGATTGGGAGATCGACACCCGACAGGTCAATATCGATAAGGTTTGGCAAACGATCAGTGAGGGTGTAGAGAGTTTTCCAAGTCTCGTGGGAAGTGTCTTTCTGCGTCCATCGAAGTCGATTGAGAGTTCCAGCAAACGAGGAGAAGATAGGGACGAGGACGTCGAGGGATACGCGGTCGATGTCGATGCGCCTATCTGAGTAACCCCGGTGCGGGATCACCTGCCCTATCTCCAGCTCCCGAAGGTTTTGAAACGAAGTGAGATGGGGAAGCGCGGTCTCGAGGTTGTCGGAAACCAGCGACGGGGCCAGTAATTTGAGGACGCGTACGTGTCTTGAAACCCCGTGAGGGCCGGGTCTGATGTTGGAACACCATTTTTACACGGACGCGATGCCATGGAGACTGACGAAGGAGAAGAGGTGACGCTGGCTAGGATTGACCCAGGAGGTAGATACCGGGGAAGTGGCTTTGAGGTAGCGGCAAGGTTTGAGCCTGCTTACTACGCCCCCTCTATGAACCGTTGTCGGCAAAACCAGTTGGTCAATGATGAGGTTGACGACGTCCTGAGGGATGTACATCGTGCTAGAGCTCGAACCGTGGCCGTTTAGGGGATACTGGCCGTGGCCCACAGGGGGGTTTGGGTCACTCACTTCGGGCAGCCGGAGACTAACGGGCCATTACGGTCCAGCGGCCGAAGTCACGTCCAGACGACAAAGGCGACGTCGCATAAGTGTTTTCGGCTGCGCGCGCTCAACGGAAGTTCGTTATCGACGGACAAGGAGAGGTTTCGGACACGCGACCGTCTCAAATTATATCAAGCCTGCCAACGCGCCCTGAACGTCCTCCAATACACTCCAAGGTACCTTCTTCCGTGCTCTCCCACTGTATGTGCCGACGTGTTTTTCATTATCTCCCGCCATACCTCCCCTTCCGTTGCCGGTCTGAGCAGCAAGAACATGGCCTTGTGGTGGCGCAAGGGTCGGATGCAGATGGCAATGAAATGCAGTTCGCGAAGCTGGGCCGGCACACCAGGTTGTCGCTACGTGGTGATATTCGTAGCTGGTTACAACTTGTTCGGATAACAGGATATCTATACACCGTTCTCCTACATCGACGGCAGGACCTCCGCGAATCATCGACCTCCGTGGATATACTGGATGCATTCACACTCCTCACCGCCAATCATTGGGGTCTTAATGTTCGCTGTAAACCGTAAGAATGATATTGATGAGGTAGAAACTAAAACATACCACATGTTGAATTCCTACAAGGCCGTCAGATAGAGTCAGCTACGTGGTCACTGACATAGGATGAAAGTGAACACGAACCACCTCAAAGAAAGCTCCGTTATTTGCCTCCACGAATACAGTCCTCTCGGCCATTAATTCCTCCCTGTATCTTTCAGCTTCCGAGCGAGTCATTGTCCCGTCATTCTCCTCCGAGATCATCGCAAGGATCTCGACAGGGAGCCTCGAAAACACCGAGTTCGCACCCGCCCCGTGTATAATCTCGGCCACCCACTCGCGCTGTTGAGGGCCAACATTCGTGGCAGAAGGGACCCTCTCGGTCGGGTCAACCAAGAAGAAGACGAGAATTTTTCTGTGGCCCGGCCTAGTGGGGTCCTCCAAGTGGAATGGTTGGACCTGGTGTTGATACAGATTCGGAAACGCGACGCATCTGTCAGTCTTGGTGACAACATCACCGATATCTTGGACACAAGGAGATTCTCTGGGACATATGCCTCTCAGCTCGCTGGGTCGTGGAACTGTATACTCGAAACTTACCGGTCCATATTGTAAAGCATCCTCATGCACATTCCGTCATCTTGGTGGTGGGCATAGGGTTCAGATGTCGCCCTCCTGAATGCCAGCCTGGATTCGCTGATGTTCTCTGAATCGTAGTACTTGAACACCGTCAGACACACGGTTGACATGCCTCACGGCCAGGGCTTACGTATATGAAACTGGAAACGATCTTCTCGTTTTTCATACCTTGGGAATGAACAAGTTCAACTGGCGGTGGCTAGGCTAGAAAACTGATAGTACGAACCTTCAACATGCCACCTCCCGCCGGGATAATCAGGTTTCTCTGGGGTGAGAACAATGTTCGCGAGCTTGGTGATGACTTGGAGAGTTCGACCCTTCAAAGAGATTCGATCGTTCATGATCTCCAGATCGCCATCGTACTTTTCCCTCGCATCCGGGGTGATGTGCTTGAACTTGCGTTTTTCGAGCCACGCGTCCCGATCATCGGCGTATTCCTCCTCACTCGAAGAATTTGCACAAGGAATATCGCCTTCCCAGATGCAATCGGCAGTTTCTTCGCCACCCCATCCGACGCCACCCGATGTGACGATCCTCATCGGAAGAAGCGGCCTAATCGCGTCAGATAAGACCCGCTCGAACATCGGGAGCGCACATCGTAAGACCTCCGGAATGACCGAGTAAAGTTCCTTGCATTGAGTTGGATGGATATTGTTGATATACGGGGATGTCAGTGTGACCCCCCCATCGTGATCCACAGCGAAATCAGAGGGCAACCATTGGAAGCGCTCAGATGTGAATTTGGAATCACCATCTCTGAGTTCTGGTGCCACCAAAACCTCTGCTGTGGTAGAATTCAAATTCTTCCCCACCGTACGCCCGTAGACGATCGGGTACAAAGACGGATGGACGAGGTCGAGGACGAGCCCATTGGAGCCAGGATGCCAGTCCTTCTCGGAGTCGGGAACATTTTCAAGGGGAGCTACGGCCGCAAGCAGTTTCTCTCTCAAGGAGCTCGGGATAAGTTTGTCGGACCTCCAAACGCGCTCTGCTGGGCCAACCTGGTATCGGATATTATTTCAGTTAGGTTGCCACAGTATCGGGAGCCGAGACGTGCCTCTATCCCCGTTTCTGGATCGCGCAGGGCTGCATATCCCCGAAGTTCCTCGAGTGTATACTTGACCTTGAGATGTTCGATTGAGGATGGCAGGCGCAACTTGAGGACAGGAGACGAGACTTACCATGGCTGGGGTCAACTTCCACGACGGCTGTGTATTGTCTTCCGCCTGCAGCAGAGCCTCTTCTCTCCATCTCCCAACGATGGTCTCATCTTTGATCTTCTCCCACCAGTCTGGTTTTTCTCTGATGCGATTAGAGAGAGCGCACATTCGCAGCTCGACAACCTGACGAGGGAAAAATAGGAAACGAAGAGCGGGCGACGCAAATGATCGTCACTTACAGTCCTGGGATGTTCCTTTCCTCGTTGTGGCTCCATCCCATAGTGTTCCTCCTGGAATGGGTGGTTAAAACCACCGTCTTCTGGGAATTGGACCCGTGTTGGTCGTACGATTGGCCGCCTTCCGAGCTTCGAGATTCCCATTGTCGAGGTTAGTTGTCAACCGATGTCTGCTGGCGGACACGTTTTTTCATAGTCGCGGTGCCAATCTCGCTGCATCACGCCGTATAACGTAAGCAATTGGAATATCGCTATTTTGGGAGTGACTGGGGCGGAAAGTTGACTAGGATGAGTGATCGTGCGAAAAGACACCAGCCGGGGGCTGTCCCCTTGGCATACGATATCGACCCGCACCTTAGATTTGGGCCAATCTCCCACTTGGTCTGGTCTGGTAAATGACAGGCAGCTGCGGCTTTAGAGTTCCCTCTCCTTCCAACCCACGAAGACAGGCAAACCATGGACGGACGCCCTGCGTATCAGAAGACGCCGACTTTTCCAAACAGACGACGAGGATCACAACATTCTGATATTCGCGAGCCCACCTCTGTCGATACCACGGACGATACCTGATCGTGAAATGGGTAGCCTTTTCGGCCATGTGCCCAGCGTTCGTCGCCGGTGTGCAGGGAAAGCCGGAACCCGACTTGGTCGACGCATCAACCACATACTAGGGGGACCCTCAACACACCCTGGCAGTGAGGGTGAGGGTCTTGTCAGCTTGTCGTTCTGGATGGGATACTGAGAGGAAGATTTCTTTGATTACCGGTAAGACGGTCAACGTCGGATTATACACGTTGGTGGATACAAAGGTGACGTACAAGTTGTGACCGCATGCTAGCAGCTCACAAACTCATTTGAAAGTATTTGAAAATATTCAAATTTCTCGCGATCCACGCCTCGTAACTCGTCATTGCAGACGTCACAAAGCTTAAGTATCTCATCACGAGGTCCAGACTGGTGGATGGCGGATCGTTGGAGTATCACCCCGTTGCTAACCAGCTGAGGGTCAAAATTGTCGACGGTGGATCCCGTCGCGGAAGTTCCGAGTACCGATGTGGTTCACGGATATCCAGTCTATTCGTTCCTGGCGTCAGCTGCGCATGGGGTTGGGTTCCGCAGCTTGATGACGTTCGTTCTCATTCCCTACACTTGTGGTGCGACCGGACGTTCCATTACACGCAAGGTGTGCTCCATGAAGTATGTCTCAGAATATCGATAAGGTGGCCGAGGAAAAACCCGACTTTTCCCATGTAGTTTGGAGAATCTCAGTCACTTTATGAAAGGGGCGCTACGAGAGTGAAGGACTCGGTCAATAGCTAAGGTGGTCGCCTGAAACCTAGGGCTGAGGGTGGAGTGGCGCGGCGATCGTATGCGTTGTTGATGATGGCACGCTCCTGCGCATCGCAACTACCATTCTAGACCGTCACACAGGTCGTACGCCTTGTCATCATGAAGAAGTGGAGCTGCTTCCACTCAGGGGAACGAACATGAGGTCTTGGGTGAGATGGGATTAGGGACGTGGCGTAAACTGTAGCCGAAAAGTACTCTAAATTGGTTTTTGACGCGTCCGGCTTCGTGATGCACAAGGACGCGAGTAACTGGGTTTTGAACGCGGCGGGAACGCGCTCTGAGCAGCTATAAGGCGAGTTGGAATGGGTCAAATGCGTTGCAAAGGCAATTCAATGCGTACCTTGCTGCTGCTCTAAGGAATAATCAAATCTCCGAACTTCCTCACGAAGAAGATACCAGCAGCAAACACGCCGACGCTTGTGACAATGGCAATGTTTCCCTGTAACTTCTCCGGTGCCCAAATCTCTTCGCTCATGAACCGCGAAAAGGCGGATGTTTCGACGTCGTCGAGGTCTTGAATCCCAGGTCTGGCGGTGACGGCTGAGCGGGAGTAGTAGGTGGGGCCAGAGTTTGGTGCAGCGGAACGGCGAGCCATGGATTCGAAGAGACGGGTGAACTTGAAGAGTGGTGCTGGAGCTGCTGGCGGACCACGCGGGACGGAGACAGGGAAGATGGGGGTGGGAATTTTATCCCGATCCCGACTTTGCGTCATTGCTCCTCACCACCTGCTATAATACGAGACATGAGGGTTCCCCATGGCTCCCCAAGGCCTCCAACCCCCCACCACGACCTAAGACATGGTTTCCGTCCTCTCTACTGCTGTCTTGGCTCTCACCGCCGCCCTGGCTAATGCCCAGGACAACACTCAGAACTCCACCTACGTGTCCGGCCTCTTGCAAACTTTGAACGACGCGGGCCTCACTAGCCTCGCCTCTGCGATTGGTTTTGCCAATGCTACTGGACCTGGTAATCAAATCCTGGCCAGGTTGTCCAACCAGGGGAACAACTGGACCATCTTTGCGCCTAACAACGACGCCTGTCAGTCTACCTCTTGTTATACCGCCCCAGATCCAATACTAACGTCCACGTTCAGTCTCCAGCGTACCGGGTGATGTCACCCAAGACCCCACCGCACTCACGGATCTCGTCGCATATCATGTCGTATCTGGTCACTTCCAGAACGTGACCGATTATCCCAATACCACAATCGGTCGTACTGCCCTTGGAGACAGTTCCGTCGTCATGCTCGAGGGAAACAAGAACCAGGTAGTCGCGTGGGCAAGGCGTGGTGACGGTCAGGTTCACGTCCTCAATCAGAAGTGTGTATATAAATACTTTAAAACGTTCCTCTACTCACCCTATTCAATGTCGCTGTCGATAGCCAAACCAACGACCCTCAAATTTTGCGGCAGACCAGCTACCAGAACCTGGACATCTACGTGATTGGTGGAATTCTCGAATACCCAGGCGATGTTGAGAGTACATTCGAAGCTAACAGCGAGTTGTCGGGATTCGCCAGTCTCGCCCGCCGCACAGATGTTCGTATCTGGGATAACGGAGACCACACTGTCGAAAATGCCACCGTCTCCGAGGTTCTCAACGGAATCCGCGGTCTCACCCTCTTCGTCCCCTCCAACCAAGCTTCGACTCAGGAGCTCCCACAGATCACAAGCAATACCACTCAACTCTGGGATATACTGAGGAACCATATTATCAACGCAACAACAGTTTATAGCCCAAGCTTCGTCGATACCACTTACGTCTCCGCTGCCGGCCAATACCTCCACTTCAGCTCCAACTCGAGCGGAAAATTTGTCACGTCTGGCAGCACCACAGCCCGGATCATGCAGCCTGACGTGCTCACCAAGAACGGCGTGTTTCACATCATCGATCGAGTGTTGTTGAATCCGGACGTGAACGAGGGCGCAGCAGAAAGTGCATACGAGTCGGCTACCGAGCTTGCTGGTCATAGTTCAACTGAGACTGGTCCCGTCGGCGTCCCTACGGGTGGATCGAGCGGTGGAATTAACGGCGCGGTCAAAAGCATGAAGGGTGTCAGCACCTTTAGTGTTGTCGCCCTGAGTGTCATCTTTGGATCTTCCTTCTTCTTCGCTTGACCCTTCACATTATGGAACTGACTTTGCATCTTCTTGTTAAGTTACCGCTGTATGTTGTATACCGCCTGTAATAATAGCCGTTCTGTGTCACGACCCCACGATGATGCAAATGTATTTAGTTTACACCCCGTGGTGCCGTGAGCTCAGCGAAACACGCGCGTCCCATGCGTCTGCATCAAACCTAGAGGTCTACACTGTGACATCTGAGAGCTGAATCCGAAGTTCGTCCCATTCCGCTCCATTCAATCTCAGACGGTCCCGTGGGTGTGGCGCCGTTATCTGTAAAATGTCCTCTGCAGGAGAATCCCAAAATTGGAGAAACCGGCGCCTGATACATGCGTGGGGGCATCCAAGAAAGTCGTGATGTTTCTCGAGACACCTTGTCTTCTTCGATATCTGCTGGTCGAGTTGAAACCCGCCGTTCTAGCCTTCCCCGAAGATCCGATTAGGATCTGGAAAGCGTAGGCTTACTCCCATGTGGATTGTCTCGAACCCGAGCGCTTCTTCTCCTTGACTTTTTTATAGGGTGAGCGTGGTGTTTCCGCAGCAAAGACCGGAGAGCCTGGTCACCGACGCCCGTCCAAACCGAGGACCCCGAGACAAAACGGTGTCCATCATGTTACTAGAGGCCAAAAGGCCGATGGGATGAAGCCAATGAAAAGACACATAACAGCTGGGTATTACTGGTCAACCGTACAGAAATACACACAGTAGCCAATGCCAATCAGCGAGTGGTCCAGTAAGCGAACGAGTTACCAGGAAGATATCGAGCGATAGCTTGACACATTTTGAACCCGTGTAATCACACCAACACTAGGGGGAAGCCTATCGACGGGCGACAAGCAACGCACTACTATTGCTTCACCCCCGACCTTGCGGACAACAGGGAGTTTTTTCACCGTCGTGAAAACGTTGCCTGAACCGTGCGCGTGTGCAAACGAGATCCTCCAAGTTCGGCACGAGACGAGCCAGACGTGGTGCCCTCCTAGCAGAAAAGACACAACGACGCGATAGACCTCAAGTTATAGAGATGGGTTTGGAGGCGTGGAGTGAAGCGGCGCGAAATAAAGACCAAGCAGTCCGGGAGAAGAGAGAATATTATGTACTACTCCAAGCTGACATTTTCTGACGATTCTACGCGTTGCCTCTCGTGTTCAGTAATACACTGATGCTTGTAAGTCATTCGTGACCATATGAGGCGCATATAGTGGGGTCCAATAACGGTGTTCCCATTTCACAGACTCTCAACTCGCGTTCTGGTCTCCGGGAGCAACTGCACTCGAATAACCCTCAGAGCATCAGTCTTGCTGTACGTCGCACGGCCACGGTGTATCGCGCGGAACACTAATGCCCAACCGCTTCTCGCTCTAGGAAACCAACAGGTTCGCAGCTGTGGGAGGAGTCAGGACAGAGATCAGCATCGCCGTTCAATAGGACATCCAGACTGATCGTGGCCGCGTCACCTCGTCTATCTCGGACTTCGGAGAGGAGACCAAAGTGGATCGCGATTTGAAGGCGTAAATCGCGGAACCGTTTGGTCTACCTTCTCGTCCTCTGTCCCTCGTTCGCTCCTCGCCCTTTCTCGCCTCGCCTCGGGATTTGGAACCCTTTCCCCCTACCCCCGCCTCACCCATATTTCACCTCATTCCGCTCAATCCAATCCCAACCCCACTAATGACCCCTCCGCAGGGGGCATTGGCCAAGCCCACCGGATATATATTATACAATCCTCGGAACAATACAGATCTCCATTTCCGCATACCTCAACCCAACCTCTACTGCCCCCGGATACCGCGCTTTCTTGGAAAAGTCTAGAGTAGAGCAGGGGGTCCAACTTACATATTAATCCCACTACTATCCATTCAGATACGCTTCGTAATCGGAGTTCCTCTCCTTTTTTCTACTTCTTTCGACCTTCGTCCTACACCTGTCCCTCCCGGCTTTGCTGTTCTATCACCCACTGTAGCAATATTATCTCGTATGCTTAAGGAAGAATCGAACCTTGCCATTTTACCCCAAACACCCCGATCTAAAGGACATCCGAACTCACCTCCACCTCGCCGACCGAGTGTTAATGCGAAGAATAGACTTTCCCGCTGGTGTGAGTTCATGACCAAGATCCTCGGTCGTTAGGTTATCAGTACGCTGTTGGATCTGTCGTCGAATCACGAGGGCTTGGACTGCGGCCCGGACACGGTACACTTTGATCTTATTCGGCTCAAACGGAGATCCTTCAGGACCTCGATATCATCGATGTACATATCCCTGTTCGGGTCTTCTTTCAGATGCGGATGAAGATTCCGTTGCTTGATTGACGCAAAAGATTTTCGGAGATTCACGACTGTCTCGTCCACTTCAACAGATCTGGCATTGCTGTACAACCACTTCGGAATGCCAGAAACCTACGTAGAGTGGAACACTACCGAAGATGCTCTTTCCTCCGTGTCGTATTGGTGATGGCTGTGTCTCAGCTCCCTCGTCCAGATTCGGCTCCCCTACGACGTGGAGTGTGCCCAACGTTTCCAGCCTCTGGACTCTCCGGTTCTCCTGCCAGACAGACCTGTCACAGAGAAGAGACAAGGTAGCCTGGCAGGTGTCACGAACAGGCCGTTCGGCGAGTTGATTTTTGTGGTCCACACCGCGTGTAGATAATGGGTCGTTACCGCCGCGATCACAGCTGCGGCGGTACTCCGAAGTCCAGTGTCGCCACAACCCCATCCTGTCTCGAGCTCCCCTCCTTCGGAATCACGAGTACGGACCCATTCGTCGCTAGTCGCCCTGCCCGACGCGAGTAATGGGAGGTTGTTTCACGGGGAATCGCCTCAGGATCGAGGTTGGGGTTTGTGTATGCATTAGATCGCGTGAGTCTGGTTTGGCCAAGTGGACATCTCCGGATCCAATATTCTAATAATACTCAATGGTTCGGCGTGCTGGATACAGTTTGAGTTGATAGATTGTGGGGTATGCCACAGCGTGAATTTACACATATGTTCACCTCTACGCAAATTGGCGCCTACATTTGGGCTTGAGGCAGACACCCCCACGTTTATCCCTCAGGGTGTTGCACTCCGTACAACGCATGAAGGGACGTCCCTTTTCGCCTTTTCCATTCTTGCCCTCTGCGGAGCACCAAGGACAAAGCAGATTACTGTAGAGGCTTTTGACTGGTGTGACTTCACAACACCGGACGCACCTCAGTCCAGCCCGTCCGACGGTAGGGTTTGGGGAAACAGGTCTTGGGGTCGGAGTGGGAGCTAGGAAACTGGAAGGTAAGATTCTCCGGGTAGGGAGCGGGGGGATATTGGTGGTGGTGGATGATGGGATATTAGAGGTGGGAGGCGAGGTAATACCGAAAGTGAGAGGTGATGTCCGGACGGGAGGAGTAGGGGTAGTGATTGTCTGACTCGTGGTAAATCCCCAGGGGCCAGAGCTAAAGGAAATGTTCTTCGGGAATTTTTGCTCGGCAAGCCGATCATATACCAGGCTCAGTGTTGCGGGAAAGAACGGCGCTTCCCCAGACACCATCCTTTGGATATGGTCAATTAGCAGCTTAGGGTCCTTTCCGGTAAACGTTTCGTGAAGGAACTGGATTTCCATATCCAAGACCGCTCCGTGGCTGAAGGTCTAAGTGTGAAAAAAAAGCGAATAAGCAAAACCACAATATGCCCACCTTGTAGCAAAAGAGGAAAAGAGTTCTTGCATGATGTTGGAAGCGGAGAGCTTGGATCGGATGTCCCTTAGTGCATCCTCCCCGATATCCCTGATCCCAAGCTTTTCAACGTATTAACACTAGGAGTTATATATCCATGGGAAATACCCACTGTGGTTGCTAGAGAGTACATTGAACGAGGTGAACATGAATGTGGTTCTTGCATCTCAACGTCCGCCACTGGATCAGTATTAAGGGTCGGAGGCTGGAGGGGTGCATATGTCATCTTGTTCGTGTAGGCGTAGGAGAGGAGCGACATCCACCTACAAACCCATCAGTCATTTATCATGCAGACGGCCGGATTGAACATACGTTTTCCATGCCCCTGACATTAGTATCACTACTTCATGGCCCCTAGCGGCAGCGGCCTCGGTCTGGTACTTTCTAAGTACGATGTGAGACTCATTCCGTTCGGAAATCCCGCGGGTGGGGCACGCACAGAACCATCTTATCTTTATGAACCGCTTCTGGGGGCTCTCCGTCCCAACTTTCGTAATCATCGACAGGTCCATCCACCAGACATGGAGCTTGGGAGTCTATCCCCACAGTTTCTTCGGTTGCACGTCAGAGTGGGGTGGATTAGGAGAAGTATTCCCACTTACGCGTCGTAATTGTAGGGCCCCACTTTTCGATCACGACACTTGAAGTGAACAACGGCCTCGGGTCCAACGGTAAACCGTTGTCAATTTCATTGTACGCATAGAACTGAACGTCGATGAAAGTGCCGGTGTAGATCGACTTGAGGAGGGCAAGTTTCACCCTACGGGGAAGGGCAGGCGTCGCCCAGAAAGTGAGCTTGGGCTCCATTACGGCTGGCTCCAGGGGTTCCTTCATGGCATTCCAAATCATAACGAGAACGTCCGTCGCACGTCCCACCCGCGGCTGGGATAAGGCAGCAATTTGTTCCCGAAGCTGATTCCTTGTGGTGCTTTCGCCGTCCCTCTTCGATTCCTTGTTCATCTTGCTAATAAGTCGCAAGACTTGCACCGACTGTATTTCCGGGAACCTGCGTTGCAAAAATGAACATTTGTGGATAGTTCAAAACAGGACACCACTCACGAAAAGGAGAACGTGGAAAATACCTCCTCCGCAATGTTGCAGTGGTATAGGTTGTTGTGGATGTACTCCCTAGCCCGCTCCTTAAGGATCGGCATATCGTACTAAAGCTGATGAGTTAGGGGTGTGTCAACCACAGGCAAGACAAGCCACCTTGTCCGCAAGTCGATAAATCGACTTCGCTGACGGGGATGGTAGTTTTCCAGTACTCCAATCCCCGGTCCTTGTCTGTGCAGGGAGTTCATGACGAGGGTCCGAGGTAAACGGGGCAAACTCGATCTCTCCGGTGTATAAAAAACATATCATCGCCTCAAAGCTGCGATCGACTAGTAAGATGGGAGAATTGGTCAGAAAAAGACTGTACTCCACGCACGTTACAGCTCCCATATCGCGGATGATAGCAACCTTGCCTGTTCTTGTGGGTTCGTCGTTAGATCTGTGGGTCGATTCGATCAAAATGTCTGAATCCCCAACGGGAAACAAGGTTAACCTGTCATTTTGTTGGGCCTCACTTATCTCGTCTAACGATGGACTCGGCGACGGGTTATCAGGGACAATGGTTTGGGATGTTTGTGGGTTCGATGTATGCTCGAGTCTCTGCTGTGAGTCGCCGTCGCCATCTTCTTGGGGTCCCTCCCCTTCGGAGCAAGGAGGTTCGTCTTCGAGGTCGCTATCAGATAGGTAGTCGTAGTCATCGGTGTAAGGGTGGGAATCGGAGGGGAACCCCCCGGTTATGTCCCTCGTTTGTCCTTCCGAAAATGCATCTGAGAGCACTTAGGGGTCGTACGGTTAGATGGGGAATACTGTATAAGTTTATGGTACCCACATGCTGAAAAATAAGGAACGGTGCTCAGAACACGACTGTTGCAGTATAACGCGCGCGGTGAGCCGACACGTCCAGAAACCTCTCTACGAGAGAAGACGTAGAACTTGGTGTCGACAAATGTGCCAGAAGTGACAGAGGCTTTCAGTGCGTCCAGTAAAAACTGTGGCGGGTCCATCTCATAGTAAGATCCAAGAGTGGATCACTGGCACTATGAGTGTGGCTGAATAGCGTATTCAGTCCATCGTCGCCGGCCCGGCGCGTCTCCATCTGGGATGAGTTCGTGGCCTCCCCCGTTCTACAGTTGCGTCTGTCCCCATCCTCCCTACGGTGAAAACATCTTGCGCAGGTGGGACTGTCCCGAGGTCTGTAGAGGGTACAAGGAGCCAGCAGTGACCATCACGGACGTAATTCAAAGAGTTTCCCCACGCATTCAACGTTTCAACCTTCATTTTGATGCCCAAGTGTATCATATCGTCAGGGCCTCGCAGTCCGCCTGCCTCTCTTTCCGCTCTTCATACACAGGTACGTGACAATGACATCGTTGTGAGACGGCAGACTCATTGACACTCATCTCCCAGACCCGTCTCAAACGCGCCTTTTCAAGGACCTCACACGTCTAGAGACCGCAGCATCGGTGTTCTCCCAAGGCTTACCCCCACACATCGGACAACTAAAGAAACAAAGAACCCTCGTGCCTCCACCCATTTCGGGACCCGACGCAGAGAGGTTGGCCAGGAGGCGATCACGACGACCGAGGATGGAGAGAATGGTTGGGACACGTGCGAAGACTCTTCAGACAACTCCGAGGCACCAGCCAGGATTCGTGGTCTTTCGTGATCCCTGGAAACAGGCTGCTGCGTCTGCAGCAGGAGTCAAAACGGTGGACTTATTGACTACAGAGTTCAACCCCGCCACGCCAAAATCTCGCGGTTCTGAATCGCTTGCCGTTTCCTTCTCGAAGCTCCCATCCGCTTCCCACTGGACGAGGTTAACGCGTATCATTGCGCCGTTCCGCAAGCACCATCCATCTCCATCGCGCCCCTCGATCCCTCCTGTAGATTTTCCAGAATCTCTACACTACCGGTGTCGTTTCGACTTGGATTGTAGGATACAGCAGGTGGTTTTCCATGTATACATATTCACGTAGCCATTTCACATAAATCTACCTTGGCACACTCTCGTTTTACAGCTGTCGGTACGCGTTACCCGTACGGCCTGACACAATTGGCACCGCATGAATGGTCGCTCCCTTATACCACTCCCAGATGGACACTGAGGGCAATACAAGCCGTCAAAAAGGACTTGTAACTGCGCGAACCCACCACATCGGGCGCACTTTAGCTATGCTAATTGGCCAGAAGCGCTCGGAGAAATAGGCCCAGGAACAGAAGCAGGAGTGTGCAGTAGAGAAGGCGGGGTAACATGGGGGTGGAAATCGATGGCTGTGGGGGAGTAAGGACGGTGGCGCTCTGACCTTCAGTCAATTCACCGGGGCCACGGCCGGGGGGGACGCGTTTTGTGAATAATTCCTCAACCACCTTGTCGTAAACCAAACTCAGCGTTGTGGAATAGAAGGGTGCCTCCCCAGACGCCATCTTTTGGATATGATCCATGAGCGATTTGGGATCCTTTCCTGTAAACATTTCGTAGAGGACCCGGATCTCCATATCCAAGACCGCTTTGTGACCGAAGGAGGTTCAAGTGTGAAAAAAAGAAAAAAAGCAAACCACTTGATGCCCACCTTGCAGCGAAGGAAGAAAAGAGTTCTTGCACGATGTTCGAAGTGGTGAGCTCGGATTGGATGCTCTTCAGTGCATCCTCCTCGAAATTTTTGATCCCAAGCTTTCCGACCGTGTCAGCGCTAGGAATGATACACGCAAAGGAGATATCTACCGTTTTCGCCAAAGAATACACTGACCGAGGAGAACATGACCGCGGCCGCTGTACCCCGGCATCCGCCACTCGATCGCCGAGAGTCGAAGTCTGCAGGGGTGCAAAGGTCATCTTGCTCGTGTAGGCATAGGAGAGGAGCGACGTCCACCTACAAACCCATCAGTCATTTATCATGCGGATGGCCGGATTAACCCTACGTTTTCCATGCCCCGGACCTTAGTATCACTACTTCATGGCTTCTAGCGGCAGCGGCTTCGGTCCGGTACCTTCTAAGCACGATGTGAGGTTCATTCCGTGCGGAAATTCCGCGGACTAGGCACGTACAGAACCATTTCGTCTTTATTAACCGTTTCTGGGAGCTCTCCATCCCAGCTTTCGTAATCATCGATTGGTTCATCCACCGGACACGCGGCTTGGGAGTTTATTCCCACAGTTTCTTCGGTTGCACGTCAGAGCGGGGTGGATTAGGAGAAGTGTTCCTACTTACGCGTCGTGATTGCAAGTCTCCACTCTTCGATCACGATACGTGAAGTGAACAACGGCCTCGGGTCCGACGATAAACCATTGTCGATCGCATTGTATGCGTAAAACTGGACGTCGATGAAAGTACCCGCGGAGATCGACTTGAGGAGGGCAAGCCTCATTCTATGCCAGTTCGGAAAAAGAATAGGCGTCGTCGGGAAAGTCGACTTGGGTTCCGGCGCAGGCAGATCCAATGATCCTGTCACGCCATTCCAGATCATAGCGAGAGCATCCGTCGCATGTGTCAATCGCGACTGAGATAAAGCGGCGAGTTTGCCCCGAAGCTGTTTCCGTATGACGCTCTCGACTTCCCCCGTGGGGTCCTCCTTCATCTTGCAGACAAGTCGCGAGACTTGTGCCGACAATATCTCCGGGAAGCTATGTTGTAAGAATGAGTGTTTATGGATAGTTCGAGTGAAGAGATAACTTACGAGGAGGAGAAACTGGAACATACTTCATCCACAATATTGCAGTGTGCCAGGTTATCGTGAATGTACATCTCAGCTTGCTGTTTGAGAGCCGGTATGTCATACTAAAACCTATGAGCCTCGGAGACGCCAAACGAATAAGGGTAGTCACCTTGTCGGCGAGTCGGTAAATCGACTGTGCTGATGGAGATGGTAGTCTCCCCGTACTCCAGTCACCGGACCTTGCCTGCACAGGGTGTTCGTGACGCGGGTCTGAGCTGAACGGGGCAAACTTGATCTCGCCAGTGTATAAGAAACACAGCATGGCCTTGAAGCTACGGGAGGTCAGTCAAGTATGAGAATCGTTCAGCGATGGACTATACATACGTTGCTGCTCCCATGTCACGGATGATGGCAATTTTCCCCATTCTTGTTAGATGGTTGCCAGGCCTGTGGTATGAGCTGGTCAGAAATGTTGGACGGTTCGATGGGCATTGGGGCGGACTTGTCATTTTGAACCTCGATTACATCCGCTGCCGGCTGTGGTAGATCTTCGGAGGGTGGGGTGAGAGGAACTCGTAACTCTGAAATCCGTGACAGTTTGGGGTCGTCAACTTTGGAGGGTTCATCCTCGAGGTCGCTGTCTGACAGGTAGTCGTAGTCATCGGTGTAAGGGCTGGAGTCAGAGGGGAATGCTCCATTGATGTCCCTCGTTTGTCCCTCCGAAAATCCATCTGAAAGCACTTCCACACCGTAAGGTTAGATGGGGAACGTCGTACATGTTTCCGGTACCCACACGCTGAAAAGTAGGGAACCATGTTCAGAACACGACTGGTGCAATACAACGCTCTTGGAGAGCCAACACGTCCAGAAGCCTCCCTGTGATTGAAGACATACAGTTTGGTGTCGACAAAGTTCCCAGAAGTGACTTGCGTTTGTGGCCACTCATGTGGCACACTTACGAAGCCCTATTTTTTCGGAGTGCTGAAGAGTGCTGGTACAATCAAGGTTTATGCCTTACAATGGGTGTCATTTCGATGGACCGTTTTCCAGAGCATACAACCCCAATTCCCCGTGGCGGCCTAGTTCCTCCGTTCAATTTGTGATCTGTGGAGTTGTCATTGACTAAGCTGAATAGTTTTTTTTTTGGATGTATCGTCGATTTTGCGAGTTACATGATAGCCGGAATGAGTTGTCCAACGCGTCAGCAAATCGATGAAGTATCCGCACTGGTCAGATCCGGCACTTTACAATCACTTCCAATCGTATGTACGCGTTTACCCACATCACGGAGCTGGTGTTACACCACAGGGATAACACAGTAAGAATTCGGTCTTGCATTGCAGTTAGAAACGAGGAAGTTGACTGCGCCCGCCGGTCAAACTTCCCTTGGGGGTGTCCCCTCCACTGGGACGGTCCAGAGATGTAGGCCACCCTGCGGAAAAAGGTTAAGACGCCACTACCACTGCTTGTCTTTGGGGTAGGCTTGACCCCATCTAGCAAACGGGAGGTTAGATGATATATAATGGATAGAGACCCAAACGTACAGTCGTCCTGCAGATCGCCCAGTATCCCTGATATATGCTTGGATTGGGATTGTAAGCGAGGGCGCCAGCCCGAGCGCGGCATGCGGCGTAGATAGAGAATTCCACCGCGCGGTCCACCCAACACACGCATGGACAAGATTACTATATTTCCAATAGCTACGAACTGTATATAAAGAGCTGTACTAGGTAGAGAAACGAGGACGCTTTCGAACAGTTCAACCCGCGTGTTTACCTTAAGCTAGACCGAGACCTCGCGAGACTTACGGACAATCCGATATCGCGACGAAGTCCTCGTCGAGCACGAGGGTTCACAGGGATAGAAGGTTCTAACGAACCTCCTGCACTGCTCCTCCCAAACCCCCGCCACCTTCCCTATTGTCAGACACTTCTGCGACATTTCCGTTGGGCCCATGAATTAGTCCATCGCGTTTCCCACCCGAGAGACTGACCGACAACCAATGCTTTAGATTTACAGGTATATTGGAGTGATTCAGTGGGACTTTGAGAACGGAAAATGGAGTGATGCTGTTGCTGCGTTGGTTCGAGGAGGGGCCTCAGCAGGAAACTCTCGGAGCGGAACATTGTCCACGATTTATTTGTGTTGCTCCACAACGTAACTTGCAAACCCTCCGCCGAGGCTCTTGTCCGGGTCTACGAGCGAGTCATTGATGACAATACCCGAATCTCCAGAATCTTCATGGTCAGGTCTAGAGATACCCAGAAGCCCAAAATATCAAATGTGCACCTGTGATTGCCGTGTCATGTTGTCCGGAAATGGTCACCACTGCTGTCCTGCTGCCATCCGGTTCGAATAATCGTAGGATATACACCCGGCGATAACTAGTGACAATTTGGCCAAAGGTAAGTGAAGATCTTTCACGTGGCGGGGACGAAATTGGCATCAAACTATATGAACCCTCATTGACGTTGAGTCCCCCGGAGTGATGCCTGACGCATGGCCACACTCAGGAACTACGTACGGTTTCCCACCCGGGAGTCCAAAACTGAGACCAAGTGGTTCGAGGTGGACCAGGCACTAGGTACCTCATCCCGTGGCATCCCCCAAGAATACAACGGGTATACGTGCGTGGGCAGGGACGACGAGCGGGGCGGACATGGAGGTGGTGGTCATTAGGGAAACGCCGGAGATGGGGACAAGAAAGAAGAGGGTGTGTGTATCCAGTCAGATCGTGGGCGTGAAATTACAGGCGCGCCGCGCACCGAGCAGGAGAGAACGAAAACTAGAAACAACCACAAGAGGTTACACTGGCCACGGGCGATGCCTGGACGGAAAAGAGGCGTGTTGCATATTATTGCCAAGCTGATTGGCCAAGTAGTAGCAGCCGACTCGAAGCTCCTGGTGGGTACAGCCGGCACGTGATAAAGCGAAGATGTTTTGATGCTGTGAATGCGGTTCGGCTTTGGAGATGCCGCCGTACAGATCTGAAGATATTCGCAGGGCCCTCAGCCAAACGAGAGGGTTCACGTGATGTAGAGATGTTCTATAGTAAGTTGTCCGCATCGGCTAAAAAGCTGAATGGTAAAGAACGAAAACGAACCCTACGGGCTTCGTATTCGTAATGGAGTCGGTGAGGGCGTCCAGTGTGGCGGGTCCATCTTCGCAATGGTCGAAGGGCCGGTTCCGCGTTACTTAAGCATGGCTGAATAGCATGCTCAGCCCACGTTTACCAGGCCACATATTCTCATCGGAGATACACCCCCACTCTATAGTGATGTCTCCCTGTATCCGTTCCACGGCCAGAAATATCTTGCGGAGATGAAACGTTCGCATTCTCGTTGATATGATTCCAAAGTCTGTGGGGTGCATGTGGGGGGGCGGTGTCGTAGGGTGACCGTGATGTGGTTGGCAGCGATCACCAACTTGGACATGACGACAGAGAGAGAACCCGAGAATCACCCACGCATTTGATTCGTTCACCCTGACGTCGTCCATCGTCACAATTCATCCGCGTTTCCTGCACCCCCTACACGCGAGTGCGTGTGGATTAGTCTGTTGCCAGACGATAAATCCATTGACACTCGTCTCCCAGCCCCGTCTCGTGTGCAAGGACCCGACATCTTGATCGAAAAATGGCGGGAGGTTGGAGATCGTGGCGTCGATGTTCCCTCGATGTTTTTCGCACACACTTGACGTCCAGAGAAACAGAGAACATTCACGCTTTCATTCACTTTCGAACCCAACGCAGGGAGGTTGGTTAAGATATAATCGTATGGACTTTCGATCGTCTCTCGCAAAACGTGGCCCTAATTGTTGTCTAGTACAGTAAGTTTCCAATCTTACTCTTTACGCCGTCACGCCCGACTTTGAACCTCTTCGCGTCTGCCCGAAGAGGTGTCGAGATGCATCCCGTCTCCCGTGGCATCAGGCCCGCGGTGTTCAGCGAACCTCATGTCTGTGATAGTTGCCGGTTCCCCGAAGCTCCGTCGCATCTGTGACGGGCATGTCAGCCTGAGAAACTTGGTGCCTTGCGGGTTATCAGATTGTGGTCATACATCTATGATCCGTTCCGTCAGCAGGTCTGCTATACCCAATACTTCGGCCGAAAGCATCACTTACTTGTTGTGGGGATGTCGGACGAAAATCCACTACGATAGTCGAACCGGCAACAATTGATCTCATATTTCATGAAAACAACTCCGATCAAACTTCGAGAGCCACCAACTGAGACCGCGATTGAATGACTTGCCTTAAAACCCTTAAATTCAAGCTCAGACGATTCACACAAGCCCCGAAGGATGAGAATTAGATCCGGTTCCAACCGTCGTTATCTATTTAGTGTGGACATTACATGAAGGGCGCGATCGTAAAAAGTCATTATGCTCTCGGAAAAATAAAGTGGCTCAAGAGTGGAAGGAAGGAGTCAACTACGGGCTAGAGGAGGCAAGACAGTCAGGACCATCGATTGATTGTGGTCAAGAGAACAGAGATGTACCGGTATCTAGTAGCGGGGAAGTCCAGGGACGGAATCCGGAGTAGAGTACTTGTTGGAGTAGTAGTGACCGATGTTCTTGCCCCACTCGGACCAAGTCTCTGGTTCGCGTTTGGTCCAGGGAGAGGAGTAGTAGTCACCAACAGACTTTCCCCACTCGGCCCAGGTCTCGGGCTCGCGCTTGGTCCAAGGAGAGGAGTAGTGGTCACCAATGGATTGACCCCACTCAGCCCAAGTCTCAGGCTCAGGCTCGGGCTCACGCTTCAACCAGGGGCGGGGGAGGTTGGGGAGCGAGTCTGGGGATCCGTACTTGTTGGCATAGTGGTTTCCGATGTTCGTACCCCACTCTTCCCAGGTCTCTGGCTCGGGAGAGGGCTCGCGCTTGTATCGAGGAAGCCCGGGGACGGAGTCGGGGGTGGAATACTTGTTGGAGTAGTAGTTTCCGATGTTAGTACCCCACTCAGCCCAGGTCTCGGGTTCGGGTTCTGGTTCGCGCTTCTCCCATGGACGAGGAAGTCCGGGGACGGAATCGGGAGTTCCGTACTTGTTAGCATAGTGGTTACCGATGTTGGTACCCCACTCCTCCCAGGTCTCTGGCTCGGGGGACGGCTCGCGCTTGTGTCGAGGGAGCCCGGGGACGGAGTCGGGAGTGGAGTACTTGTCGGCGTAGTGGTTACCAATGTTGGTACCCCACTCCTCCCAAGATTCTGGTTCGGGAGATGGCTCGCGCTTGTACCGAGGAAGTCCGGGGACGGAGTCAGGGGTGGAGTACTTGTTGGAATAGTAGTGACCGATGTTCTTGCCCCACTCAGCCCAGGTCTCGGGTTCGGGCTCGCGTTTCTCCCATGGACGAGGAAGTCCAGGGACGGAATCGGGGGTTCCGTATTTGTTGGCGTAGTGGTTTCCAATGTTGGTACCCCATTCCTCCCAGGTCTCAGGTTCAGGCTCGGGTTCGCGCTTCTGCCATGGGCGGGGGAGGTTGGGAAGCGAGTCTGGGGATCCGTACTTGTTGGCGTAGTGATTTCCAATGTTGGTACCCCACTCCTCCCAGGTCTCGGGCTCGCGCTTGTATCGAGGGAGGCCAGGGACGGCGTCAGGGGAGGAGTACTTGTTGGCGTAGTAGTTACCGATGTTGGTGCCCCACTCGGACCAAGCTATTGAAGGGTGGGAAGGTCAGATCGTGATCAGATGGAGCGGGGAGTGATCGAGGAAACTCACATTCTGGCTCAGGAGCAGGAGAGCGAGCAACGGGAATGCTCAAGGCATTGACGGAGAGGGCACAGGCGACGAGGGAAGTGAGAGCGACTTTGGAGAACATGATGATAAAGAATGTCGTGAGAACGAATAGATAACAACGGCACCAGGCCTAGAGTTGGAGAGGTAGGAGGAAGGACCGGGGGGAGCTGCACAGCGGCTGAGGAAACCAGGGAGTGCACATCGAGCCTCTTATACCTGCGCGGAAGGCCGCTGGGTGGGACATTGTTGATATGGTTTCGACTGACCGCTGACGGGACGGCGGGAAGTGTATCGCATTGTGACCGAACACGAGAAGGGTTCAGCCCATGTGAGATTACGGCGCTCGGTCATGGTACGGGGTGCCGAGTGAGTGTTCGGTCAGAGCCCGACGCTGGCTGTGTGGAAATGCCAGCCAGTCGCTTTGATCGTGGTGCGATGCCGAACCGCGCGATCACAGGAGCGTTGGTTGACTGGCCAAACGCGTCGATGGCTGGAGATCGGAGCTGATGAAAGCAGACTGCAATCTGATACGTTTGATGCTTCCACCCTTGAGAGCCTCGAGAACCCTAGGCGCGGGTGTTTCAAGCGATTTCGTTGACTGATATTCTGCAGGACGCCAGTGAAACAGATCAGAGCAACGTGGGGGGTCCCTGAGACATGCCTGTGCTTCTGGCGACCACACAGGAGAAGGCGACCCTGAAATCCCAACTTTCGCGCGACAGTCCTCGAGGTGGACGACGACAGTCACCTTGTGGATGATTGGTAGATTCGTGGAAGACTGGGTTCGGCGATAAATATCAAATCTAAGCAGCTTGCCGAGTGGCAGTACGTACCGCGGGAGGCCATCAAAAAAGGGGTCAAGGAGGGGACCTCGCTCGATGTTTATCCAGCCTAGCGCCCAGCGGATGAACCTTGTCTTTTTTGCCCACCCCGCTTGCGAGTTGATTGCCTGCCACCGCTCTTGGCTTGTTATCTTGAGCCCTGGTGGATTTATTGACGAGTGGTGGTAAGTAAACACTAGTTTTTGGATCCGTCCACTCCGACCACACCCTCTGCTCGGCGGGGCAAAATGTAGAAGACGCCCTGAGGAGATTCCGATTACCTCCAAGGCGGAAATTGGGTTTATTCATGATTTCATCCTGTTGTCTTGGATGTACGCTTCTGCATTCAACCCTTTCATACCGTTCTCAATAGCCATACGGATGCCCGGCAAGTTGCCCCGTCTAGAACCGATGACCCGGCGGCTGTTATCAGGCAATAGGGTAATATGTTGCCGCCGTTCCGTCACGGATCACGGTCGTGTGATGTCAGGTACCAGTTCTCCGTCATACCCTGACACTCCTCGAGACCAGTCTCACATGCTCTGAGCCGTACACTTTCGTTCGCTGTGGTTCCGCACGTTACACCCTTCCAATCCCAATCTAATACCACCCTCTTGCAGCCCCTTCCCCCGCTAGAGAACATGGCTATCTTTTCCCGTCCCGAGTCCCTCCACGTCCTCAACTCCGATTTACAACCCCTCCTGTGAGTTTCTCGCCACAATGCCCTTATTATTCCCGGACGCGACTTACTACGTGTTGACAGCTCACGGGGGGTTAACGCCCACCCTATTCAGAACCTTGAGGCAAAGGGTCAGGAATCAATCCGGGGCCTAAAACGCCTCAGGAACTCCCTCCCCAACCTTTCCGTGTGGCTACCCCCGGAAATCCTTGGTTATATCTTTTGGTGGAACGTCATCTCTGGCGTGAACCCCAGCGGTAGGATCGCCAGGAACACGTTCAGCTTCCTTCTCGTGTCCCGTTATTGGTTTGACGTGGCAACTTCCACCCCTTCCCTTTGGGCATTTTGGGGAACATCTCTCCGCGAATGTGTGGCTTTTCACCGCTACTCGGGGGCCGTTCCCCTCTATCTCAACCTCGTCGACACAAGCACAAACCGAGATACCAGGGAAGGCAGTGGTATACTCCAAGATTTGAGAGTCCAGAGAAGAATTCGCCATCTCCACGTTCGCACTTCACCAAAAGCACTCGTGAACATCCTCTCCTTCATGTCTACCCCCCAGCGATTCCCTATTCGGTCCCAAATTCGATCCCTCATACTCACGGTGGAGGGACCATGGATCACCGAACGTCCCGGGGAATTGCCAGACATCACTAGCTTCCTCAACGCTCACACCTTCCCCGATCTCCAATCCCTCTGCCTCCGTGGCTGCAATCTGCGGTGGGATTCTCTAATCCTCCAGACCTCAAAGTTAACCCACCTCTTCATTCACGCATACGAGCACATCAGGAAACCGACCGTCCTTCAACTTGCCACCCTATTCTCTCGAAACAGTGCACTCGAGGAAATCGACCTCTCAATTATAATATCCCCAACATTGGACGGTGCTTTGCCAAATCCATCGATCTCCGTCTCTCTTCCTCGCCTCCGCCGCTTAGCGGTCCACGGAAACGCCGCTGGTTATGCTCAGTTGCTTAACCTCCTCGCGTTCTCCGATGAGCTCAAGCACGTCAAAACCGATCTCTTCCTCGACGGGATTGTGATGGAGGTCGCCGCAGCTCTCGCCCCATTCCTCTCTAACCTCTTCCTCAAACACCGGCCGAGTGACCTCGCCGTTCACATCGTGTACGCCTTGGTGGGCTTGAGTATCAACGTTTTGCGACCCCGGGAACGTGGCGACGCGGAAGATTTCCTCATGCTCAGGATTTCTTCTCTTGACATGGGCTTCTGGGGTGTCGCTACCACGCTACCAGAAGAGGTAGCCAGGAGGCTGCCGACGGCAAAGATAACTGGTCTGAGCATCAGGAGGTACTCTGCCATGTTCAGGCAAGATTTCCGTCGACTCTTCCAGACGGTCAACGCGGTCCAGGAACTTCGTGTCACTGACTCAGCAATTAACGACATTGTTCGAGTTCTTGGTTCCCCATCAACCACTGCGGAAGACGACGATCCTACCCCACTACCACACCTTCACACCCTCCGGTTGAAGGACATCAATTTTGCATCGACCTCGCATGCCGGGACAGTCGTTCACCTGGGTCATCTACTAGAACAGAGGCACCAAGACGGATTCCCATTGAGCAAACTTTCGATGGCGTATTGCCCACATTTCAGCTGGAACGCCTGTTCAGGGTTCGCGGGGTACCTCAAGGACCACTTCTGCTGGGACCAATACGAGACCGCTGGTGGCCGTCATCGGGTCTGTGAGAGTTGTCATACAAGGTGGAGCGATTTGGATTAGACCGTGATTTCGGTTTCGCGTCGTTGAACTCGTTTTATGTCCCGTCTCTCTTGTTTGTATTTACTTTTCCCCCTCACTTTTTAATTCCCCCTTCATGCCTCACTCCATCTGAGCTCGATCGTAACGACTTATAGACCATAGAGCAATCCCCCATGTAATTTTCGTAAATGTATATACGTACTTTAGACGCTACGCACATGTTATGATATCACCGAGTTCATCGACAGGCACGATCAAGAGCTTGTGGCGAAAAACCTGTTAGTGTATTCAGAGGTTGTACGTACGGCCCACATAAGCGTCGTGCAAGAAAGGTTCCTGCCGACGGGGGTTGGCGCTTCTCTAGTACCCACAGGATACGGAAATACACTGCAGACAGTACATAAGCTTTCTTCTTTCCGAACCTCCACCATGCCGTCCTCTCTACTCGAGTTTCGCTACGTCTAGTAGCGTCCGTCCGCCCTCAGTTGTGTTTCACCAGCCCAAGAAGTTTGAAGAGCGCCTAGATTGACAGGAACCGCGTTGTTGGGGGTTGACTAGGGTAACTCCCAAGTACGGGGTCCGAAATATCTGTACTATGACTTGATGCAGAGGGTATAAGGTAAAGTCACTTCATCTCACAGCTTGGCCCTTTGTTTCGCAGCCCTTGCCGTGGACGTACGAAGGTCTCCCTGTAGCTCAATTTCCGTTGGAACCTGGTCCCATGTTAAAAACTGTTGATGGACCTCGCTACTGCACGATTCGACTCACCCCTCCTGGTCCGAGCTTTGCTATCAATCCGTGCCTCGCTCCCAGTGCGCTTTCCATCGGTTCACCTCCCTCGTACAAAATCCTCCCGTCCTCGAGTTCCGATTGTTGCGAGAGGACAACCATCCGGCCAAAGGCGCCTTCGGAAAGCTGCCGAACCTGTGTTCGCTGGGCCTCGCTGCTTTGGTGGCCGTACAGGATTTCGGCTAGGGTGCTGATGAGATAATACTGTGGGGGCATGAACAGCATATCCTTCCTCTTATGCGCTTGCAACGCCTCGGATGGATGAACGAATCGTGCAGAGATTACCTCCTGTCCGCCATCGGGGGTGGGGATGAAATCCTGTTTGGTACCGTGGGAGAAACCGGAGAGTGATGCATCTCGCAAGAACGTGATATAAAACCGGGCGTCGAACCGCCTGCAGCTCTTTCTTCAGCGCATATATCGAACGGTAGGACATGGACCGTACCTCGGAACCTGGACTGGCGATATCCACTCGGAAAAAGGAAGGAGTTCATCGATGGCAGGTGTCAACCCGGCGTCATCGAGGAATTTGCTGAAAACAGTCTGTCCCAGGAGGATTGACTGCCTGGTGCGGTTCAACGCGTCCAGGTCCAATTGCGTGGGGACTGCTTGTTCGGAGGGGGAGGTAGGATACCTCCTCGCCAACAGCAAACCCGTTTCCTCAAATGTTTCACGGATCGCCGTGACACGGTAGGACCCGTCACCCTGATCGAAGGTTCCACCAGGAAACACCTACGAAATCAGCTCAGCTGTGGAGCGTGCAAGAAGGCAATGGACGACGACGAACGTGTGCACCGGCAAAAGATCTTGACTTGGGGCTCCTTTGAACGAGAAGGATTTCGTTCCTATCGTTGACGACGATCAGGCTGGCGGAAGGTCGGGGGATAGATGGACCTGCGCCATTCGTAACTGAGGATCTTGTAGTCATTCGTGTGGCTACGAGGTTCAGGTGTTTTCACCCAAGGGAAAGCCGCCTGGAGGGGATGGTGAGCATCGAGTTCCCGTTTGTTTAAAACGGCCCGCAAAAATATCTCTTAGGTTGCAGTCGGGTTTCGCTATGGTTGCGCTTGAAGTGATCAGGATGGATTCTAATAGAGGCTATCTTGAGACTATCTGTTATGTACAAAGATCTTAAAGGTTGCCCTACCCTCGCATCCACGGATGTTGTCCCGTGCGCGTTCCACAGGAAGTCCCGTATCTTCGTGATTTCTTTGTAGCGCTTGCCCCCCATATTAATTGCTCCTTCAGTCGGTAAAACACCGAAAAGTTCTTCCATCGCTATCTTTATTCTCCCAGCTGACTGTCTCGCTGCCGTTCTGTTTATGGTTTTTCTATTGTCAGGCGAACATAGATGAGGCCTTTTGGCCTACCCTCGCCGGGTTCACCCCGTGGTCATTGTGCCCACTGGGATTCGCAGGTCAATCTCGCAGCTTCCTAGTTCCCTTTCCGTGCCCTTGGCCGCTAGTCTGCCCACTGCTTCGTTCCCCTCCATGTCAGAGATGTCCCACATTCAATTACGGCTCCCTTTTATTGGATGACTATCCGTAAGGTTTTCTCCTTGAATAAACGAATATTCAGTACTTTTTAAGGGAGTTGTCAAGACCTCGTCCATCATGCCGGATCGCGGGCAGCACGAACCTCGGCCCTGGCACCCTTATACGACGGAAATAACATTATCTTGTGGTACGGATAGTCACCCATTATAATCTATTATAATCGCGTATTCTTATTGCGATATTGTTAGAGCTCGGCCACCCACCATTTTTCTCGTCTATTCAACAAACACGCACCGCCATCGACATCATCACCACACGCCCGCCCCACCCACCGTAATACATTGCACCTTGGAAATCGTCCCGACAACGGCATCGGCCGTATTCGCTCTACCCTTCGCGACGATCGCCGTCCTCATCGTGCCGGGTCAAGCTAGGATGCTATTGGACGGTTGTTGGCCAATAACGTCGGCACTATGGCGATGGCCACAACTCATGAGAGGGCAACTTTGGGTATCATTCAGTCGTGTGTGATCTGTTGAAATGTAGCGTTTCCAGCTTCTTCGATTGCTTACTTGTACCCGTAGTAGTATCCCCTTCGAGTACCTTAAAATAGTCGTCGTCCTGTTATCGTCTCCTCAGTCTTTTCCCATTTCCTGAGG
>Ga0307517_10002773_pt1 | contig 27873 bp, 50 predicted proteins | sample 23_EM_MG_FD_194515 | JGI IMG/M metagenome (GOLD analysis project Ga0307517, IMG submission 194515) | Populus trichocarpa ectomycorrhiza microbial communities from riparian zone in the Pacific Northwest, United States - 23_EM | ecosystem: Host-associated > Plants > Roots > Unclassified | place... | reverse complement strand
GCCACTTGTTCGGGCATGTCTCGTGCAGTTGCTCCATAAACGTTCCATCCTTGCGTACGTACCTTATAAACCTCGGGTTTGCATGGAGAAATCATCCCTGGACAATCCGACAACAGCACACTGGTTTCATTGTCAGCCACCAGGACACCCAGAACACATTCCGTGGCCGCATCCCCAACAGCTTGAAACGCCAATGCCACAACTTCGCAGGATAAGTGCGACGACGCTGATGAGACCCTCGCCCAGTACAAAACCGCTCGCGGCCACGATCAATGTTATACTATTGCCTCCTCCCTTGGACTGCCAACGAGCTCTCCATGTTGCTTCAACCATTCCACCCAACAGCCTTGCCAATGTAAACGATGGAGTGTTCAAGAATCCGATGGCAAACGCCACCCCAGAGGGTATATACTTCGTGATTCTGGATTGTCCCTGTGCATAGCATACCTTCACGGCGGATAAAAGACCAAAGGCGATGGCAAATATCACCATGAATATGCCGCTCTTCTCAGGGAGATTCCCATCTCCTATCCCAGTGACAACGTGAGTACGGCAGTGGACGTTTGATAAGTAGGAACCCTCACGGAGTAGCCGGGCGAGGTTTAACCAGATATATGCCGTAGGCGCTGGGAATGAAGGTCCGGGTATCTCGTACACCTTGGTGTAAATGTTGTATGCGGTTGTAGTCACGAAAATGGAGAAAGTAGAACCGATCAGTTGGCCGTAGAATTGTGCTCTAGGGGACGCCCCAATCAAATGGCCGGTTTTCAGGTCTTGCATCAAATCACCAGCCCTGTAGACGTGTACGTCGTAAGCGGGTGGTACAAACTTCCGTTTCATCAACTCACTGTTGTGCACCAGCTTCTGCCACCCCTTGAAGATAGGGTCAGTAGACTAATTAAAGGGCCAGCATGACGGGGACGCACCTCCTGCGATGAGATTTGCCACGATATTCGAGGGCTGGACAACCGCAAAGACTAGTTGAGATATTTTCCCCAGCCCACTGACCGGATTGAGATCTGTCTCCCCGAGCGCTCGCACACTGTTTTTGGTTGGTGTCACAACGAGAAGGCGTTGAGTATATCCGGAACTCACGCGAGTATGCTCAGTAATCCACCGATGGCGTAGCCCAGCAAAGATGCCCATGGCTTAATACCTTCATTGCCAAATATCGCCCATAACACGATTGTACCCAGGACAATGCTCGTTCCAGACCCCCAGTAAACCCATTGCAGAGGCACTAACCGCTCGGGTGTTTCAACTTCAAGATCATCTGTGTCATTTTGTGTTTCGCGTGAGGTCCAACCCTGGGTAGCGGAGGTGACGAATTCCACCACAACGGGTATGAGAGATACGACGCTGTCTGAGCACATGATAGCGAGAGACACCCAGAGAATCCATCCACGAGAGCCGGTGGACATGTCCCCAACGGGGCCGGGAGCCCAACCCTCGAACCTGGCGAGCGGAGATAGGATGGCCCACCCGACGATCATTCCCTGATGCCCACTTGAGTTTGTAGAAGAGATGGGCCGAACTCTGCACCTACCAAGGTCATGCTGACGGTGGTTGGAAATCCCATGATGATCCCTTTGACGGAATGAGATATAAGACGGAACATTGCCGTTTGGCGTACCTTGTCCGATATAAGATAAACTGGGGGAGAAGGTCCACAGCCATTCTCTGGCAAGGTAGGTGCCAAAGAGCGGGATGGAAAACAGTACTGGGAAGAAATAGGCGAGGAGCTACGTATCTCAGTCTACGAGGTCGACGGGGAGACAAACGCAACACACCGTAATACAAGCAGAGAGGGTTAAACTCCACGCCAGCAGTCTCCAACTTCGCGATAGGTGTGAGGATGCCTGATCACCAGCGATCAAATTGGGTTCCTCGGTGTGTTCCTCGTCTGTGATAAGTGGGGAATATTCCTCTGGGTTTCCATCTGGCTCCGTTGGTGGTGGGAGTTTGTGTAGGACAGAAATAAGCTGAGCAGTAGCGGTCCCCGAGGGGAAAGCAAGCCTTTCTTTGATAATCTATCCAGGATTGACATTTGAAAAGCTGACATGGTCGGAACAAACACATACGACTTGTTTTCTAATGGGTGGAGACATGAGGATCCTGGGTGTCGGTAATCAGAGGCGTGAAGGCATGAATGGGGAAGAAGCACGAACCCGTAGTATGCGACAGCGAAGGACCACGCGAGGGCAGCGGCCCAGGATAAGCGAATGGGTGGGGTACCATCCTGGGAGACGTTCAAAAGGCCCAGAGCAGGAATTATTCCGACGAAGCCAGCAGCGAGAGCCATAGTACCTGTGGCGACAGCTGTTGTTTGAATGACGACGTTCTCTTGAGCGGTGACCGAGGAGCCCAAGGCCCGCGAGAGCAAGAAACCCATGAGAGCGGACTGCAAGGACATCCTACAGAAATGCTGAGTGGCAGGGAGAGCACGGGTAGGGTACTCGGACTGACATGCTGATCCAGCCGGTCTGGAGACCGAAATAGAGGTTTGTGTAACACAGCAGGGTCCCGATCAGCAGACCAAGGACGACCGCCCGGACCTGTGGCTGAGGTCAAGGGTATGCGCGAGAGTGAGGAGGCGGGGGACGAACCGTTAACTCTCTCGGGGGAGATAACGGGTCACTGGAAGAAGGTCAGCTGCGGACAGGGGGGGTGGAAATAATCATACTTTGAGTTCGACATGGGAGGCGGCAGTCAGGCAGTGTGGGAAATGCTGCGATCTGCAGTGTACCGACATCGTTAAGGACCGCGCAGGCTACGCAGCAGCAACTCGAACCTCTCTCTTTCCAGATCCTCCACGATATCCAGTCCCCTCCAAACTTGCATAGGGTATGGGCTTCTCAGACACCGTCGCCGGTCTCGTCGACCGCCTGAAACCATCAAACAAATCCACCTCGTTTTCTGGTATTGGGAGCGGAAACCAAGGCATCGTCTCTTTTGAAGACGACGTGAGTTCTCTTCTACCTACGCGTCAACAATCCACTCGCCATCGCACCCAGCCCCTCGACTGAGAATTCCACTTTTTAGATGATCGTCTCCAAGCCAATGATCGTGTTCCGTGTCTCTCAAGCGTTCTTCAACTTTATCGCCATGGCCTGCTTCGCAAGCGTGGCCAGTTTCCAAGCCAAGTGGAATGTTGGCCCATGTACGTTGCACATTGCCTTTGCTCCTAGCATATCCTCCGCTCACCGCGTGGACCACTTGTAGCTGGTCTGTCTGGGTTTGCCATCTTCGTATCAGTGGCCAGCATCGTCCTCTCGCTGTTCTTGTTACTTGTGCCGGTGGTGCACGAGAAATACGACAAACTGGCACGCCTCTCACGAGCGTTGAAAGAAGTCCGTGTTGGTTTCATATTGAACGGAAGCGGAACCGTTCTGAATCTTCTAATCGCGTACGTCTCGTCGCTTCTTCTCGTCCGTGCTCTAAACGACCCCAACTCCAGTTTCATAACGACAATTTCTGCTTGGACACAGCCCGGGTGTAAGGATCCCGAGAACGACCCCCACGCTGGGGATCGTGATGACGGTTTCAAAGATGGATTGCCCAACTGGTGTAACACCAAACGAGCTGGGGCCATATTTTTCTGGCTCGGTTTTATTTCCTGGACCGCATCTTTCGTGTTGACCGTCATGGATTGGAGAGCTGGCAAGTCCTCACGACCCCGCGATCCACCGTTCACGCGACCCGCCGAGGTTGACGATGGATACGATGACGCTGCTGATGAGGAGTCTGCATACAACCGCCCAGTTGGCCATCGAGACTCGACCATCGACCAAGCTCGCCCCGAAGTGAACAAATACTCGTCCTCTGCCCCTTCGATACCGCCGATCTCTTTCCCCGATAGTTCTACCCCTCCCCCGATTCCCCAACCTGGAGGTTACACCTCGCCCACCTCTCGACCATCAATGGACGTTTACGGGGCCTTCTCTGACCCTGTTCCCTCCGGCTACTCGAATCCAAATCCATATTCCCAGCCTGAACCCAATAGGGTAAGCAGAACAATGCAATATGCTGACCCCTACGCCGCGGTTAGGGCTAGTATTACTCCCCCACAACAAGCTGGACCTCCCAGCTATGGGCATGACGGGGGGTACTAGCGGAAACGACTCGGTCGTGTTAGATCTCTGTATAGCCGGCCATACGCATAAACCCTCTGCTTCTAGTGTAACCTGTTACTATTTTCCACATTCTTGTTGTATAAACGACACAAATACTACCACAACACGGACTTTGATCATCTGCTTCAAAAGTGGATCTGTTGGTCGGCCTTTCAGGGAATCTAGGTGCCCCTGCGTATACCTCCCTCCCACACCCGGTATATGGATACCCATCCCTGGAAGGAAGAGGATGAGAAACATTCGGCAGAAATGGTAGTAGTTGGATAGGAATCAGCCGGAGAAGTTGTCTCACACCCGAGATCCCAGGACACATAGGCTGCAGCGTCTTTTGGCACAGAATCTCGGGCAATCGAACGCAAATTACGAATAGTACCATCATGCAAATCGGTCGTAACCAGTGCGGGTACTCACATGATACTAGATGATTGTCTTGAGCAAGAAGAAAAAGCGTGGGAAGCGACCTAATGGCTCCGATTTCCGTGACGGTCTTCACCGGATTCCTGGGTATGAGGCAGAGGTCGAGTTGTGCAAGAACACGATGCTTATCCATCTCCGTCGTAGGCGCAGGAAAAACGAGTTTGATTCTCAAATGTCTCCCCCAATTGCCGCGAGATCACAAGGTCGTTTTGCTAAAAAACGAATTCGGGGATGTTCAAGGTGAAATAACAGGTGCAGGCGACACCGATTAGGGTGGAAACTTATCGAGTGTGTCATTGCTGCATTCAGTGGATAGCCAGCTCGCGAAACAGAGCAATCTGTCCGCCGTAAGCGAGATTCTGAACGGATGCATGTGAGTAACGTTCCACCCGCACAGATCCAGGGTGCCTACTTCGGCCCAGGTGTTGCGTGCTCGTCGGGCAGATGAAATCGGCATTGTTAGAGATCCGGGGTAAGGTGTGTTGGCGCAATTGGATCACAAATCTCACATGCTATCACAGATAATTTCCGGCCAGACCGAGTTATCATCGAATGTTCTGGTTCTGCATTTCCAGCGACACTTGCGTTTCAATTACGAGAGTTGGAACGTGAGACCGGCGGTGATTTCAAGATGGACGCGATAATCACCGTCATAGACGCAGAAAATTTCATGGGATACGAGGACACGTCTCCTACAGCCCGAATGCAAGCCAGCTACACGGACCTCCTTGTCATCGTAAGTCCTTAAATTTATTTTTCCCAATAGCAGTTCAACTCTGTGTGCCAGAACAAGTGGGAAGAAGTCCCAGAACGTCAACTGGATATTGTCTTCGACCACCTCCACACCCTCAATGACTTAACGCCAAAGGTCAAAGCGTCAAGAACCACAGGCATCAGTCCGGACCTCCTATTCGGTCTGGACTCGAAACTCTTTCGTGAACCCATGCCGATGACCACGCCGGACCACGATCGGGAAGTGCAAACGTTCACGGTCCTGAAGGACGCAGAAGGGCCAATTCATCGCCACTGTGGGTCAGGTAGGGAGTGCGACGGGGAGGGACGCGGCCACCTTGAGGTCGAGTCAAATGGAGTGGATGATATCAAGGGATTGGAGCGGTCAGTTCTGCTGGATGCCTTGGGCTCGTTGCCGAAGGAAAACATATGGCGTGTCAAGGGCTTCGTTCGTCTCCTCCCAGAAAATCAGACTTACATCTTAAACTGGGCGTTTGGGAGATACGAGCTTCTCTCCTGTGACACTCAGAATGCCTTCCCACTAATACAGCTCACGGTTATGGGGCAGCGAGGGGAGATGAAGAGGCTGGTCCACAGGTTTGCTGAGAGGCTTGGGGGAAACGCACACGCGTAGAGTCCCGCGTGGGGATACCAAGATAGATAGATTGGTGGTACGAGTCAATAGATACTTGGTTCCGGATACCTACGCCTCTACGGCCATGGATTCGACCACCGCAGCCGCTTTTCTTTTTTTATTTCTTGCCCTTGCCTTTGCCGATTTTGACAACGTACGAACCAATGGTGGCTGGTATCTGTAAGGCTTCATTAGCCCTGAAGGGACCCCGTGACGAAAACATTCAGAACTCACGTTGCGCCACGGTCGGCGAGATGCTGCAGTTTCTTCCTCGAGAGCGTGACTTTCATAAAAACCGTCTTCTTGATTCTGACGCTGCATATGCGGTTAGAGTAATCGTTGACGGAGACTGGGAGAAGTCACGAACTTTGAGCCGGAGAGCGCTTCCGTTACATCAGGGGAGGGTGCGCGTGAAGGGCGATCCTGAAGCGCCCCAACTTCGTTGTACTGGTGTACACCGGCGATGGAGCTCCTCCTCGCCTTAAGTCGTTCTAAATGTTCGCGCTTGACTATTTCGACCACAGTGATAAGACGAGGTATGGTGGTGGTGGACACCTTCGCACTGGGAGGGGTTCCAGGGGGAGGTAGTGTGTGGAAGGTTAACGAACGTTCCTCATTCTCCTGGGAGGACTGAGCACGAGAAGGGTTTTGACATAAAACGACGCACGTCGAAGAAATCGAGGGCAAACTGCACCCAATTCTTTATCTTGCCATTGGTGGTGATGCGGACAGGATGAGAGTCGGGATCAAAGTCCATTGCTTACGGTTTCCTAACCGCGTCGGTGGTAACAGTCACTTTCATAAATGCGCTTCCGTTGAAATCCAGCTCGGTCCATGGAAGCGGCACCCTAAAGCTTTGTGTAATGCATGTGCTCATTCCGTACCCGCAGAACGAGAAAAATACTCGGCCGCGATTTTATGACGCGCTCCTGTCAAAGCGCTTTTACGGTACCTCCCATATTGATGCAGGTACTACCTTACAATTTCGTGGAAGCTAACTCGGTATTCTCATGATGAATACGACATCCCTCCTCCCACACAAAGCTCGCAACGTCTTCCGCCATGGACGCGGTGAATGCATGGCCGATGTCCGGATACACCACCACCTTTTTGACCCCTTCCTCCCCAACTTCAATCTGTTCGACAAATGATTCCGAAAACACCCACGGAACCAACTCGTCCTTACCACCTGCGAGGACCAGAATCTTCCTCCCAATGAATGGATTTTTACCCGTCACCGAGGCGCTTACGGGGCTCTCTCTTTCGACAGCTTGGAGAAGCGAGTCCGGGAGAATAGGCGGTCCAAATTGTAGGCCACTTGCCTTTGCTCTACCATGCATTAGGGCCAGATAATCTGGGCAGCCGATGATGGGGATGCCAACACTCAGGCGTGGTTCTGTAAACCGAGTTTCGTTTGATCCTCCAGGTCGCAAATTCAATCTGTACCCACCGTGCTGGAGAGCATACCATGTTGCATGCCCTCCAAGGCTGATGCCTGCCAACATCCACCGTTCGACCGTTTCCTCTCCGTGTGGGAACAGGTACGATGGCAGGAAGTCGATGAGGAACGAGATATCCCTATAGGTTCCCGCTTTTATGGCCGGCATTCAACAACGATCCTCCTTACCCTGGACAAGCTTCGCCTACTTACAAATTATGCTGAACATGTCGACCCTAAGCCTCCGTCAGTGGTGTTTATCAATCTACCGGGATCGTTCGGGCTCTTACGCATGTCGGGGGTTGTTTTTCTCCGCTTTACGGCTCCATTGTTGGTTTCCTTGAGGGTCGATTATTCTGCTACCATGATTTCTTAAATCCTGAGCAGACGACGAGGTCAGTCGTCTCGCTCATCTCTTGCTGGCTGCGGGCCGAACGGGTCTGCTCACAAACGTCACGACCACAAGGCTTAGTACGGTCTCGTCTAAGGTTGACTGCCTTTTGCCTTCACTGTCCTCCACCAGCTTCATCGCCGTGGCTTCGAGGTCATCGGCTTTGGACAATCGACCGTGCAACAAGAATAAGACGGCGACCCGGGCAGTCGCCCTACCTGGATCTGACACCGGGGAGAAGGCGTTGAGCTGGATGCCCCCCACGGCCAGTATTTGCTTTTTCGACTTGGACATGTACCGGGCGGTGTTAACGAGAGATCTAAAGGGTGATATTAAGGTTGATCGATAAGATAGACCCAAACTGGGACCGGTTATGTAAGATAAGTCGGATCGCAGCGTTCACCACCGGTCACGTCCTCCCCCTCCGTATCCCCCACCCCCACCTCCACCTCCACCACCGTATCCTCCACCAGCACTGCCGCCGTATCCACCACCATTATGACGCCCCCCACCTCCGCCCCCGCCCCCGCCACCACGACCTCTTCCGCCTCCGCCTCCTCCTCCACCGCGGCCACCAGCACCGTATCGACCTAGACAAGGATAAGCGAAAACAAGGGATAGCGAAGAGGATGGGACGAACTTCTACCACCTCCGCCGCCGGAAAACATGGCCATTTGCTCCAGTTCTGGAGGGACCTCCGACTTGGATTCACGCAGGATCCCAATCAACTCCCGTGCCTGTTTCGCGTTGTCCGTCGTGAAGTACGTGTACGAGGTTCCTTTCATCCCCGCACGCTACGGTTGAATTTAGTGCCATCCAGGTTGAGTCATGAATGCCATGAAACATACCCCAGTACGACCGATCCTGTGGATGTAGTCCTCGCAGTTGTTCGGGAAATCGTAGTTCTGCAATGGGCTGTGAGTCAAACGATACAAGAAAACAATTGAGATACTGACGATGACGTAGCCTACATCCTTGACATCTTTCGTTAGGAAACCAATGTTGAGTTAGGGACGTAGCAATAAGAGTCCACGACGCATATTGGAAGGGTGCAATCGACATGATCAATATGAGCACTAAAACGGAATGACACAAGCGCTTCGACAACACAGGAGGCACAGGGTGCGACCGTTCTCAAGTCCAGGGAGTGTATCTCAACTTGATAATCAATGTCGAGATACAACGATTCCAGGCACAGGGACAGGAAAAGCTTCAACCAAGGAAATATCGGGAGTCCTGGAATGCCGTCGAGTCCGTAACCACTTCCGAATCAGAAACTTAGCCCGCAACCCTCCACTGAGACGAAGGTCGCGGGAGATCATGATAGAGGTTAGAGGGAGACGTTAGCAAAAACCACCGATCTTCTCTGGGTCTTGTGTGAAAGCCTCCCCAAATCCTGGAAACGAGCCCTAGAAACGGGAAAAGAAACTTGCACCCGTCGCGATCACATCAACGGAAGCAACGCTCCAGCCGCATACGTACACGCAGACGTGAGGGAACCTGTGAGTAGCACACCCGAGAAACCACAACGGATTGTCTCAGCGCTTGTCGTAAAGGAGAATACACACCAAGGCCACGGGACGCGACGTCTGTCGCAATCAGGATCGGGGACCGCCCCGATTTGAATTCACCCAACACCCAGTCACGTTCACGCCTGTGTACAGACTCAATATGCCGGGACATCCACAAGAACGAAAATACTCACTGTTCCTTGTCGCCATGAATGGCAAGGGCCGGCCACCCATCCATGCGTAAATATTTGGTGATATCATCCGCGACTCGTTTGGTGCCTACAAATATAAGGACCTTGGCACTTTCTTGGCTGATCTGGTCGAGGTGCTTGATCAACTTGGTCCGCTTCTCGAAATCTGTGCAGACAGAAACGATCTGACGAATGTTGTGGTTGGCTGTCAGTTCCATCGAGCCAATGTTGACTTGGATAAAGTCGTTCAAGAAATCCTGCCATAGACATAAGCACCTGCCGCCCACGAAGTTAGAGTAGCTCCTACATTCGCAAGCTTTTGGACATCCTTGGGCCATGTAGCACTGAACATAAGGGTTTGACGATCAGGCCGGATCTGGGAAACGATCTTTCTGATCTGAGGCTCGAAACCCATGTCCAGCATACGGTCAGCCTCATCCATGACAAGGTACGTGATGCGGCGGAGATTAGTCTTTTGGGTTTCCAGCATGTCGATGAGACGGCCGGGGGTGGCAATGACAATTTCGACGCCCCTGGAGAGGTCACGAATCTGCGGACCCTTGGGAGCGCCGCCATAAATCGCGGTATTGCGAATCCGCGAGTTCGAACTAGCAAATATTCAGAACTCGAACCCCATCTGGTCAAAGGGTCCTTACCCAAACTTTGTGCACTCTTGTTGGATCTGAACAGCAAGCTCACGAGTGGGCGCAAGGATCAACGCTATTGGGCCGTCTCCGGGATTGAGCAGTGGTTGGCTGAACTTGTCCTTGAGCCGAGAATGTGAGCGTGGAGGAAAAGAACACTGACGCATTGATATGCAGCATCGCAGGCAAGGCGAAAGAAATCGTCTTGCCGCTTCCAGTTTGGGCAATAGCCACGAGATCTCGGCCGCTCAGCGCCATAGGCCAGGCCTGACACTGAATGGGTGTTGGAGAAGGGAATCCCTGCGCGCGAATTGTCGACATGAGATACTCGGGGAACCCGACCTCGTCGAAAGCAGTGACGGGTCGAGGGACGCCACTACCTTGGACCTGGCGGAGGGTGAGTGGAAAAAACGTGTCAACGGGGAAGCACAGGCACCTTGATCTCCTTTTCCCGCCTGAAATCCTCTATCTCCCTTTCAGAGCGACTGGAGACTCTCTTATCCTCGACGTAGAAGTTTTTCTCAAAGCGCTCCAACTTGGTAGAGCTCCAGTCTACGGTTCGGAGACTCCCGCCAAGGTTACCCATCTTGTCATCGTAACCACCGCCATAGCCTCCATAGCCTCCGCCGTAACCCCCGCTGCCATAGCCGTTGCTATAACCGTTGTAACTCTGTGCAAACAAAAGTGGTGAGCAGGGATGAAGAGCCGGAAGCGAGTGGGAAGGGCAAACCATTGTTGAAGAAAGACGAAGAGATCAGGACAGGGAAAAGCAAGGTGCGGAATTTTTCCCACGCGACTGGGGCGGAATCGGTCAGCCACCGGAACTTGCCGGCCGAGATTTCGGTTCTTGAGTCCTTGAAATCGCTGTCTTTCTCATGGCCGCCCTTAGCATTAACGCTATCGCGGAAAATGCCTCTCGCTTCGGGGCTCGGCTTCAGGAATCTCTCTCGGAACACACAAGAGACCTGAATCTCTCCAGGGGCACATCCTCAGAGTTCTTCGAAACGACCGAAGACCGGCTCAAGAATATTCACCACCAACTCGACTCAAACAGCGACAGAGAGAAACTCGATGCCATGAAACGTCTGATCGCTGTATGATTCCATCCATCGTCTTTCCGAATCGTTTCGCTCAGTTCGTGCAAGATGATATCCAAAGGTCGCAACGTCTCCGAGTTCTTTGCCCAGGTAGTGAAGAACGTGGCCTCGAACAATCTTGAGATCAGGAAACTCGTTTACATCTACCTGCTCCGTTATGCAGAACAGGAACCGGATTTAGCCCTGCTGTCGATTAATACCTTCCAGAAGGACCTCACAGACCCCAACCCCCTCATCCGCGCAATGGCACTACGCGTCCTGAGTGGCGTGAAAGTTCCTATGATAGGCAGCATTGTCGTTCTTGCGATAAGGAAGTGTTCTGCCGACCCGAGTCCGTACGTTCGCAAGGCAGCTGCTCTCGCGATCCCCAAGTGCTTCAGGTGTGCATAACGCTTAGAGTGTAGACACGATTTCTGAATCCGCTGCAGCCTAGATTCATCCCACCAACCAGAGTTGGTTTCGATAGTCACAACACTGCTTCGGGATAGGTCTCCGTTATCAATTGGATCCATCGCGGTCGCCTTTGACGCGATCTGCCCGACACGGCTGGATCTTTTGCACCCTCACTACCGCAGAATGTGTCGGCTTTTGGTTGATCTCGACGAATGGGGACAACTGATGTGGTTGAATCTATTGTTTCGCTACGCGAGGACAATGTTGCCAAAACCTCCCTGTGATGGCATAGAAGATATACAGAGCAGTGACGTTGACCTTGAACTCCTGCTGTCCTCCTCCGAATCGTTGTTACATTCACGGAATCCAGCAGTGAGTCACTGAAAATTGATGTGCTGGATTGAGAACCTAACTATCACAGGTAATCCTTGCAGTTACTCGTGTCATCTTCTACTCAAGCTCCGACTCAAGGATTGCTCATGCGATCCCTGCGCTGTTGCGATTACTTAACAACTCTTCAGAGGTTGAGCGAACGGTTCTGCCATACTTATTTTCTATTTCGTGCAAATTTCCCGTAAGCCTACTTTAAGCAACGATACGTATAGTTGGAGCTTACACCAACCTCCAGAGTGCTCTATCTCCCCACTACAATAGGTTTTTCATCCGGTCACACGATCTGCGAGTCTCCAAGTTGGAGAAATTGCGTATCTTACGGTCAGTTTTGAATGTGGACAACCATCAAGCTCTTTTGAGGGAATTCATTGTGCGCGTTTCTCTTATCCAACGACGGCTTTTAACTCAAGGACTCAGCACTACGCAGGGGACCCGGATGATGCCTTGGTCGAGTCCTCGATCCGCGCAATCGGATACTGTGCCAGAATCGTTCCGGAATGCACTCAACAGGCCCTCAGCGCAATGATGACCTTTATTCAGAGCAAACACGGTTGGTCAAAACTTCTTGAAAGTATCATAAACCACGCCTTGAACCGTATTTTCAGACATTATCGTCACGAATACTGTTCTTGTTCTGAAATCCCTGGTACAGCGGCAACTAATGAACCCCGACGAACAGGAGAACAGGCTCCCTGCCACGGTTGTCTCGCGACTAGCCTACCTTATCGACGATATCAAGCACCCAAAATCAAGGTCCTGCGCGATATGGCTTGTTGGACAATACGCGTGTCTCAAGACCACAAAAATCGACGCTCTCGATGAGATCGCGGAATGGGCCCCTGATGTTCTTCGACGAACGTGCAAGTCCTTCACACACGAGGTAAACGACGACCGCGCGTAAACGACGCCCGAGCTCACGCACACTTAGGATCCAGAAGTCAAACTACAAATCATCAGCTTAGCTGCAAAACTACTCATATTGGACCCTACCAACATTACCCTACAACTGCTGGGGCGGTATGCACTGACACTAGCCCGTTATGATCAAGACTACGATGTTCGCGATCGTGCACGGCTAGTCGCCTCACTACTGATGGGAGTCGTACCAAACGTCTTGGGCGATGAGGAGGACAGTAAAGAAGAACATGGGGGTGTGATACTCAGGAGAGAACAGGTGAAAATGGTGCTGTTTGAGTATAAGGCTGCTGTGAAGGAACCTTCTCCGTTGGAAGGTATGCATCCGCTTAGGATTGTGGATCACAGTGCTTACACTGTTCAGGGACGAGCGGCTTCTCCTTGGCAACATTAAGTCTCGTCATCGGCAGAGCCATGGCTCTGGTACAGGATCTCCCCGAATGGATGGAGCAAGGGACGGAATCCTCTTTGAGAGATACAGAAGATGATATCCAGCCTCCAGGACTGGTGCAAATGACAGCACCACGCTCGATTGCATCGACTTCTCATGGTCCTACTCCAATCACCCTCACACCAACTGGAGGAGATTCTCCAGCAGTACCTGGCAATTCTCCGGCACCCTGGACAGACCTGGATAGGTTTTACGCAGATGTCGACGAAGCGACTGAAAGCGATAACGGTGACGACGACAGTACTGATGGCAATGACGATGACGGAGAGGGATCTGGTGTATCCGAAGATGATGTTGAAGGCGCGAGTGGAGAGGAAGAGACTGCCTCGGAGAGCGAAGGATCTATCGCTGATGAAGGGATCTCACGAGATGATCCACACGGTCTCGCATGAAGGGGGTTAAAGTGACTGGAAGGTCGTCCTGTCTACCGTACAAGGTTGATGCAACTTGACGGATGCTCAATCAGTTGTCGACCTCTACGCATGTCACTAGTATACCCTTCACCTCTTGCTCGCTCGGGTCGCTGGCACAGTACAACATCCGTCGAATGTGTTGGCTTCTTTTTTTCTTCTTCGGTAAACGTGGGCTTGCAGACCTCCAAAGTTCATGAACCATGTGGCCATGGGTTCTCTGTTCCGCCAACAGGTCTCTATCAGTATCTTTGGTCACCGGCCGACATATCCGGGGAACCATTAGGATGGCAAAAGCCTGGGTCCGCGAGGCACAAATAGCGCTGAGATTCGCGCAAGCCACCCGAATAGTAACGGTTATTCACTACCAAATAATAGACGTCTAAAACAAGTAAACTAGTGGTGTTTGTCGACCGGAGGAGTGTATACTGTTAAAAAGGAAGTCAGAAAAGGAGGGGCAAAGCGGTCGTCGGATTTATACGCACATATCTTTCTCGTTTTAATCCCAGCCCACTTCGCACGCTTGACGTACAAGCTGATAGCAGTCAAGGCAGAGAAGAGTATCACAGCCTTCAGTCCAATCTTTTTGCGTTCGTCATGCTCTGGTTCGGCAGCCCAATGGAGGAAGGTGACAACGTCTTTGGCCATCTGGGAGGTCGTAGCAGGAGTACCTGGAGAAAGAAAAGGACCCTTTAAAAATTGCCTGAGATATCTGGGATATCATGCATACCGTCTTCGTACTCGACCAGTCCATCGAAAAGGACACGTGCCATGGATATAGCCCCACCAGGGAAGAATGGATTATAGTTCATCCCATCACGGATTTCGACACCGGCAGGGGGGTCAACGTATCCGGTGAGAAGGGAGAAGACATAATCCTACAACGTACATTAGCGTGCAGTATGAAAATGACACGAAACTCAGCTTACCCGACCACCATGGCGGGCTTTGATGATCAGACTCAAATCTGGCGGTAGAGCACCAGCGTTAGAAGCTCGGGCGGCCTCCTCATTGGGATAAGATGCAGGGAGATAATCAGAAAGTTTTCCTGGACGGGTGAACATTTCACCAGCATCGTTGGGACCATCTTGGTATTCGACTTCCTCGGCCATGGTTCGTGCCTCGTCAGCAGTATGAGAGACACCAACAAGATTGCGCCAGGCAATTCGATCTAAGGAGTGGCAGGCAGCGCAAACTTCACGGTAGACCTGAAAGCCTCGTCGGATGCTGAAAAACGCGTTATAAAGCGAATAAATGTGAGGGTCAAGGAAGAGTACCTAGCATGATCGAAAGTGTCGAGCAATCCGTTGTGTGACCATGGGTAAGCGGTAGGATGCAGGCCATCTTCAGCGGGGGAATTGGCATGAACCTGACCAACAAATGGAAGCGACCCATACAGGTGGGTGTACCAGGCGATCGAACCAACAGTGAGAATGCTGGCGGAGGCCAACGCGGTACGAGAGGCGAGTGAAGGCTGATGGGGAAAGTTCAGAGGATTGCAACGAGGAGAAAAGAAGTGCGAACCTGAACGGCTGCTTGACCGGCGTTGGACGAGAGGAACCGGACCTAGGGAAACGGAAAGGTGAGGACAGGAAAGCAAACCGAGGTTTGTTTGCTTGGACACGGACAGTTGAGCTGGAGAGAGTGTGTGTACGCGTCGTGGTTCCGACGGACTTCAAGGCGGCCTTTGAAGCCGACAGCCTCGAGAACATTGTGGATCCTGGAGGATTGGGGAGAGAGAGAACTTGGGAGACTGGCTGCAGACCGAAAAGCCAAAGTCGCCTCGACCCGGAATGGTCCGCGTGACCAAAATCCCACGAATTCGATTGGCCAGTCACTCTCGACCAACATGAATCCGTCGAAAACATGCTAGATACTTGCTACCGCTGTTGCGTTCCACCTTTTTCCCCTCCTCTGTCCCGCTGTAGACAGCGTCAAGTATCGCACCCATCCCCTCCGCTCGCAGCGTCGTCTCCTCCACAGCTTCAAACAACGGGAACGCCTCCAAATGACTCTTCATCCATACATGCAGGTCCTCGACGTCAGTGATTGTGTAAACGACACCACCCGGTCGTAAAACGTAAGCGTACTCGGCAAGGAGCGTTGGCGATATGATGCGCGCCTTGTGCTTTCGCAGCTTGAAGTGCGGGTCGGGAAACAAAAAGAAAATAGATGAGAGGGAGTGCTTGGCAAAGTAATTGGGCAGGAACTTCATGCAATTGGCACGGGCGACGGAGATGTTCTGAAACGATCCATCCGTAGCGTTTGCACGGAGCGCTGCGATGCGATCGCGCACATATTGTGAGACCTGGACGCGAATCTCCAGCCCTGTGCACGCGTCGGTGAGTCGGGGGCTGGGCGACGTCCCAGGGACCGATTCTTACCCAGCATGAGCGATTCCGGGAAGAGAGGCGCCAGGGCAACCAAAAGGCCGCCAAAACCACACCCGATGTCCGCGAACTCTGGAGCCTTGGTGTTTCCTGGGTGGTTCGGGAAATGGTCAGCCCAGTCGACGTCCTCTGGCCGGGTTGGATAATCCAAGACGTGGTCTGAGAATGGATTTGCATGGGCGCGTTGTCTGTAATGTCGTTTCTGTGAACCGGGGTTAGCAGCGGGTCGGAGCGAGGAAATGGAACAGACCTGAGGCAGAACTGGCTTTTCCGTCTCAACCTCTCCCTCTTCCTCTGCCTTCTGTCTTCGTTTCCTCTTGCCCATTCGCAGTGGGATGCGAAGATCTCCTTCCGGTCACGTGAGCAACTTTTAGCCGTTGTTCCGATCCTTCCGAGTTTTCCCAACGCTCTCATCCTTCTTCCACTTCATCCGCCATGTACCGCTCCATTCTCAGGCAGGTAGGTCTACATGTCCGCCCCTTCGCCTTCCTTTGCCCGCTAAGCCATCTCCACAGTCTCCCTCCCCCTCCCGGTTCGCTCTCTTGTCAAGCCGATTTGCATCTACGTCATCAAAGCAGCCAACCCTCAAGGAGAGATTGGCTGCCCTCATTCCCAAAGAGATTGAGAATGCATGTTCCTACATTCTGCGTTTGCTCCCTCTAATACTCTTCTAGGTCAAGGCAACCAGGGCAGAACATGGCAAAAAGACCTTCGGACCTGTTCACGTCGATCACTTATACGGGTGAATATTCCGTTCCGTTCATATTACCTCCCGGCTCACTCCGGATTCAGTGGCATGCGCGGCCTTCCCGCTCTAATCTGGGATGGCTCTGTTCTTGATGCTGGTTCGTCACTGTTTCCTCACCTCTTCTTTTGCTCACCCGTTCCAGATGAGGGGATTCGCTTCCGTGGCAAGACAATTCCTGAATGTCAGCAGCTCCTTCCGAAAGCTCCCGGTGGTAGCGAACCACTGCCTGAGGGTCTCTTCTGGCTCTTGTTGACCGGAGAGGTCCCCACTCCAGAACAGGTTGCCGAATTGTCTGAGGACTGGGCCGCCCGCGCCGCGATTCCAGAGTTCGTCGAGGAGCTCCTTGATAGGTGTCCCCCGACTCTTCATCCCATGAGCCAGTTTAGCTTGGCTGTCACCGCCGCAAGTTTTTTCTTCCCTGATCACCCAATTACTCCCTGATAACCTTGATCACAGTTGAACCACGATTCTGCGTTTGCCAAAGCCTACTCCCAAGGCATTTCCAAAAAGGACTACTGGGGGCCTGTCTTCGAGGACTCCATGGACCTGTAAGTTGTTTTATTCATTCACCCTCGCTCCTACTTATTGATAATGATCTTTTAGGATCGCCAAACTCCCCAATATCGCAGGGAGAATCTACCGCAACGTTTTTGGACAAGGAAAGCTCCCTGCAATTGACCCCGCCAAAGATTACTCCCACAATCTCGCCACGTTGCTTGGCTTTGGCGATGATGAGGCCTTCGTTGAACTCATGCGCTTGTATATCACCATCCACAGGTAAATACTCCTCCCAACTATGATTGTCCCCCACTGATGTATTGGTTCCAGTGACCACGAGGGGGGTAATGTCTCTGCTCACACAGGAAAGCTCGTTGGATCGGCTCTCTCGGACCCCTTTTTGGCGTTTGGTGCTTCCTTGAACGGTCTCGCTGGTCCTCTTCACGGCCTTGCCAACCAGGAGGTCCTTGTTTGGCTGCGTAAGATGCAGAACAGCATCGGCGAGAACGCATCAGATGAGGCCGTCCGTGAGTACGTGTGGTCCACTCTGAAAGGCGGCCAGGTTGTTCCTGGTTACGGACACGCTGTTCTTCGTAAAACCGACCCTCGTTACATGGCGCAGCGGGAATTTGCGTTGAAGCATCTGCCTGAGGATCCTCTCTTCAAGCTGGTCAACCAAGTCTATGCCATTGTCCCCGACGTGTTGCTCGAGGTATGCATTGGTTATGTTCTCCGCATTCATCACCTTAACATCGGATCCAGGCCGGAAAAGCTAAGAATCCATGGCCCAATGTCGATGCTCACTCTGGTGTCCTCCTTACCCACTACGGGTTAACCCAAATGGAATTCTACACCGTCTTGTTCGGTGTCTCCCGTGCATTCGGTGTCGCCGCGCAACTCATTTGGGACCGTGCCCTTGGTGCTCGTATGTACATTTCTGTTTCTCGCACGGGATGAAAAACGACTCATACCACCCCTGTAGCACTGGAACGTCCCAAGTCGTACTCTACCGCCTCTATTCAAAAGATTTTTGCCAACAAGAACTGATTGGGGGCCGGATGAATAATTAACGTTTAGAATACCTTACGATATGTTCACTTTCTTATAGACTAGAGGGCGACCGGGTTTAGCTGTGTTCCCACGATCTCTTCTTTTCTCCTCATGTCCGATGTACGTGCATTGCTCAAGGCCAAGCGACAGGAAGCTCGGATTCAGCATCCTTACGCGTCTTACACATCGACTGGTCAATTACGGTGCACTGTATGTGATATGGTGGTCAAACAAGCGTCTGCTTGGGTGGGGCACGTTGGCAGCAAAGCTCATCGGGAGAATGCAAAACAAATGATATCTCAAGCCATCGATCAGCAAGAGGAGACGACGAGGTCCGTCGGGAAACGGAAAGTCGGGGAGGACGACACCTTAGACAATGAAGAAATTCACCCCACCTCCGAGTCTAAGAAACGAAAAGTCACGCCCGAAGACCCATCCAAACCAGCACCAGGGCACCTCACCAGCACTTTCCCATCCGACTTCTTCTCCGACCCCTCCAGAGCACCTCTTCCTTCCGCCGACGATGACTCTAGTGACGAAGACGAAGGCAACCCTGCCCCGATGCCACCAACAGTGACCGATAATCCCATCGACCCGGAATGGCAGAGATTCCAACAGGAAATGCTGACACCCGCCCCTGCCCCAACTGATCATCGACACGAGACTTTCAAACGTGCCACTGTTTTTGCAGAACCAGAACTTCTCCCAGAGAACATGTCAGGTTTGCCCACACGAGAACTATTGGATGTCGGTGCTGTGGTGGTTGAGGTCCCAAAAACCGAGGAGGAATTGAGAAAGAGAAAGGAAACGGACGAGAAGGAGTTGATTATGGATAGGTTGCTCGAAGAAGAGCGAGCACAGGAGGAGGCTGATGCGAAAGTAGTGTTGCTAAAGGGCAGACTGGACGCGCTGAAGAAGAGGCGAAACGAAGCAAAGGCTGCCAGAGCCAAAAAATTGTAGTGAGGTTGTTACTATTCGCTGGTTTACTGAGAGGTGAGGCTAACTACTCGTATTGGAATCCACGCGCGCATCATCTATCTTCCCGAACCATTCACCCCAGTCGACGCCGTTCTTGTGGACCATCATCAAACCAAGCATGGCAGGGAGGTGCCAGAGACTGTGTTGAAACAAGCTCTTGGCATCTTTTTCACTCCCTGTGCGCCACATTCGCCACGCAGCACGGAGTAAGACGGAGCCCGGGATTAGGCTGGTGGCAGCGAATGTCCAAGTCGTCAGACCGGAGAGAGGGAATAGGATGGAACAGGTGGGGATGAGTATGATGGCGTGACGCAGAGATACAACGGCGTTCTTAGCGGGAGATAATACGGAAAGCATTTTGTAGCCCGCTTGTGCATATGATCCTCGATATAGATGGGAGAGAGCGTTGAAATGCGGAAATTGCCATGAAAACAACAGCAAAAACAAGGCGAGCGGACCGAGTGGATTGTCGATCAGAGAGAGGTCCATGGAGGGGAGTGTTGGGTCTGAAAGAAAGGAGGGAAGGAAGTATTCTGGAGTGTAGGTCGTAGAAGGGAGGAGTTTCCCCCCACAGGCGGTCCAGCCCATAAGAGGGGGGATGGCACCAACGACTGCGCCGGCCCAGGTGTTCCAAATTGTTCTCCGTTTCATCCAAGTGTACGCTCCAGCATACAGGGCGATGTTGGCCAACCCAAGGGCAGCGGTAGTGGGGTTGGCCATGGTGTAAAGCAGGATTGGACCAAGAGTCCCGGTGACCACCGCAAAGCCAGTGGCGTGGAGGGAACTGAGGGCTTTCCTGACCAACGGTCGCATTCGTGTACGGACCATTTGGGCATCGAAAGGAACCTCCTGAAGCTGGTTGAGGGTGTTTGCTGATGCGGAGCACAGCGCAGTCCCAACTGCGGTTGCAAGAAGGGTAGGAACGCTTGCAGGTAAAGGAGAGATGGCCACGCCAGCCATGGAGGTTAAGACGACGAGGAATGTCAGCCGGGACTTGGACAGTTGAGTGTAGAGCTTCGGCAGGGTGCGGGCGGTTAGGGCGGGGGAGGGGCGGTATGCAGAGAGCGGTGCTGGAGGCAGGCTGGACTGAGCATTAAGGGCAACGTTGGGTTGGGGGTGGCCCGGACGGCTGCCAGACCATCGTTCGTTGGGATTGAAGAAGGAGGCGAACGCGAGCGACCTGGGACTCGCCACGGCAGCAAAAGAGCGGGAGGCGGTGCATATCCTCCAGGAAGAGAGGAGAGCATTTAGCCTGGCCATTTTCTGGGGAGATAAATCATCTCGGAAGACGCTGGACTCGACTGGGAGACTCACCACCGTGGTCGGATAGGTTCCTCGCGCGACACACTCGTTCACACGGCTCTCGCTCTCTCCCATCACCATCGGCATCCAAGATGCCTGGCACTCACCTCCTCCCTCCGAATTTACTCAAACTATTCGCACCAAGACCACCACTCCCCTACATCCGTCCGGTTGGTAGGGATATCGACCGTGTCGCAAAAAACTCCGTCTCTGGCGTCGGCGGACTCCTTGAGCAGCTGCGGGAAGCCAGGACCGCAGGAATGTTCAGCTCTGGGGAAGCACCCGATATGGAGGATGGCGAGGAACCCTCTATCACCCACGCTGAGGAGACCAGACGCCAGATCCGCAGGGAGGAGCGGAAAAAGCGAAGAGAAGAGCAGTTCAAAACCGCCAGGGACACTTGTAACGCTATCCCTCCCTCCAATTCCGCCCGATTAACACCCTTTTCTTTACTTAGACAAGCCTTCTGAGGACTCGGAAGCTGTGGGAGATCCGTACAAGACCCTGTTCATTGCTCGTCTGGTTCGCCATTCCCTTCCCTTCCTCCTCAATTCTGTCCTAACGAACATATTGTTCTAGCCGAAAACTGCGACCGACAGCGATCTCAGACGTGAATTTGAAAGTTTTGGGTCTATCGAGCGCGTAAGAATTGTTCGCGACAAGAACAGTCGCAGCAGGGGTTATGCCTTCATCGTTTTCGAACGAGAGAGAGATATGAAAGGTAGATGACATTCACTCCGGAAGTTTTCAACCTCCTCACCGCACTGCAGTCGCGTACAAGGAATCCGACCGCTTGGTAATCATGGGTAAGCGCGTCCTCGTTGATGTGGAACGTGGTAGGACCGTTCGGGGTTGGAAGCCCCGCCGACTTGGCGGTGGCCTCGGAGGTCGTCCGAAGCCGGAACCATCGTTGTCTCTATCTGGCAGAGGAGGATTCCGAGGCCCAGATCGCGGCGACCGTGGCGGATTCCGTGGTCGCGGAGGGGGCGGAGGGCACGGTGGACGGGGTGGAGGATTCCGTGGGGGAGGAGGCGGCTTCCGTGGTGGGCGTGATGACTATGGGGGTGGTGGACGTGGCGGCGCGTACGGCGGAGGCGGCGGATTCCGGTGTGCATTGCGTTCCATAACGTCCCAGCTGTGACTAACTATCTCTCAAGTGGCGGCAGGGGTGGAGGTATCGGTTACCAAGGTGGAGGGGGCTTTAGTGAGTACACGAACAGCGGACCTGGGGGACCACCGAATGGTTCCGGTGGGTATGGTCCTCCGGGCGGCGGTTACGGGGGCTATGGAAGTGGCGGAGGCGGATTTGGTCCACCGAGAGGTGGTGGTGGGTATGGAGGTGGGTACCGCCCCGATCTTAAACGGGAGGGCCCAGGGACGGACGAGGATCGCGATTCAAAGCGACCAAGGTATTGAACTTATTTTTAGTGGTGTCCCACCCGGGTCACACCATAGCGTAAGTTTGCCTGAGTGTTTTTCTGTTTCTTCACTTTCTCTCTCGCTCGTGGCCTTGCTCTCACTTCCCCCGACATGTTGTGTAAGTATCCAGTATCATTTTGGGCTACAGTATGAATGGTAAACTATCCCCTGCAACGAACCGAGATAGGAAGCACGGAATTATTGCATTATAATGTTTTTTAATTCTAGGCGTATTTTGTCTCCTGGCCAAGAATGACCGAAAGGATAGTGTGGAAAGGACCGGGTTTAACTGGTGTTCAAGTTGTCGTTCCGTTCTTTGACGAGTCGTGCTGTATAAGTTCGGCTGACGATGTTGACTGCTACGCGTGAGTTGAAGGGAAAGGTATGGTTTGGGAGACCAACATACACGCTTCCATATAACGGTCAAGGCACCGAGCGAGACAAGTCTGTTGCAACGATGTTGACGGTCACGAAGAGCATCAGGACCGCAAATGACTGACCTCTTCAGAACTTGAGAGCGACAACGAGGGTTTTGTGATACACTTGGTGTAACATTTTTCGTTCGTCGTCTATGTCTCGTTAGCGTCAGCTAGAAAGAGGTTCGACTGGGCCGACACACATTGATGAGCTGTTGCGCGTTTGCCAATGCCAGCTCACTCCTCAACGACTGTTTGAAGGCCTCCTTTCTTGCCTCCATATCTGGAACGCAGGTCAGCTGGCATCGGCGCAACCCGGAGTATACGGACCGGTGGGAGACGCAGAAGAACCGAGTTTGAGAAAGTCCGCCATTCCGTCGGTGGTCACGAAGCGGGCGGAAGTGAGCGATCGTGCGAATTTCCTGCGCCGGGTCGATATCAGTCAGCTACCGCCATGGGAGCAGGAGAATCCAAGCCCCAACAGGTAACCGACTATTATGAACTTCTCCAAGTAGATGAGAATGCCACCGCGGAGGAAATCAAGGTCGCCTCGTCGACAAACCAAGTCCGCTAGCCACTCATAACCCGCTCAGAAGTCCTTCCGTAGGCTAGCATTGATCCATCACCCAGACAAAAACACAGAGGATGTGGAGGGGGCGACACATAGGTTCACCCTCATTCAGCAGGCATACGAGGTTCGGAAGATATTAGTTGATTCCACCCCCCCACCATGCTCACGATTTTGTTCAAGGTGCTCAGCGACGAGCAAGTGGGTACTTTGGTCTGATTTATGATCGGCTTTTCATCTCCCCGTGCCAGGAGCGTGCTTGGTACGACAGTCACAGAGCCTCTCTCGCCCCGGAAGCTGATGCGGAAACCGTATTGGATGGTATACGGAGAGGCGCCCCCCCACCCCGAGGGAAGGATCGTGGGCTGACAGCCAGTCACCTTAACGCGTTTTTCGACCGTGGAATATGGAAGACGTTTGAAGGCGACGATGAAAACGTACTGTCCATATTTCTGCCATTCTTGACCGTGCTGCATATATAACGTTCCATAGAGCTTCTTCACCATTTATCGAAACCTCTTCTCCCGACTGGCGTACGATGAGTCGCAGTGGTCTCGTTTCTCCCAAGAGGACTTTCCTAACTTCGGAGACCACAAATCCACGTGGACCAAATCCGAAAGCGGCCCTGAAGTCCGTCTATTCTATACAGGGTGGCTCAATTTCTCCACATCAAAAGACTTCTCTTGGATGGACAAGTGGAATCTTTCAGACGCTCCAGAACGCAGGGCAAGAAGGTACGCATGGAAATACATGTCCGCCTGCCTGTCCTGACCAGACCGTAGGTTTATGGAAAAAGATAATAGGAAGGCTCGGGAAGATTCACGCAGGGAATATAATGATACTGTTAGGGTAGGTTGTTTTCTTAGCAGTAGCGTTACCATCCTCTCACATTTGATCAGTCTCTTGTGATGTTTGTTCGAAAGCGAGACCCGCGATATAAGGCCCACCTTAAGGCTCAGTCTCAACCTACCATCACCTCGCCACCCGCCAAACCTCCGCCACTACAGACCAAGGCGGAATCTGTCCCCGCTTATATCGAACAGGAGTGGCAGAAAACAAACCTCTTGGGCGTGGAAGACCTTGAGTGGGTGTTGGCGGAAGGAAACGACGACCCAGAGGTCTTTGAGTGTGTTGTTTGTGGAAAATCGTTCAAGAGCGAAGCAGCATGGAATAGTCACGAAAGGAGTAAAAAGCACATCAAGAATGTGGAGGTTCTCCGACGTCGGATGGAGGAAGAAGGAATGGAGCTCGGCCTTTCTGACCCGAGCGACGAATTAGGACCCAAGCACGCAGAAGGGCAATCCGAGGGTTCTGTGACGCCACCCCCAGACCATGGGTCGGGTACGGAACACGAGACTCTGCGCGATACTCGAGAATCACCAGAGTCTCGAGAGCAAGTAGCTTCGGCGGAAGAAACACTGCCTGGGGGCACCGACACCGGACAGACTTCATCACAGTCTGAACAAAAGCTATCGAAGCGAGATAAACGGAGGTTGCGAGAAGCCAAGAAACAAGCCCAGACAGTTGAGGATACACACGTAAGCAGTTGGCAAATTCATGCTGGCATTAGACTGACGATAGGGTACAGAAATGTTACGTTTGCGAAGCGAAATTCGAGAGCCGAACGGGGTTGTTCAATCACATAAGAGGCTCGGGCCACGCAATCGCCAGACCAACCGCGGACACCAACGCAAAACGGACGAAGGGGAAACAGTAGAGGACGAGATCGTCAACCCATGAGCTGAGTCACGTCGTCCGGGGGGTATTTGGTTTGGGAAAAAGTCAAGAGCCTGGGTAAATCAGTTAGATCGAGAGGTGGAGTTGTTTTAGGTGCAATTAACCTCTTGAGACTCTGGATGTACTTCCGGCTGACTTCGTCATTGAGGACGTGGGCTACTTGGTCCGTGGAGATTTTTTCTCGTGCTGAGCGTTCGTGAATTCTGGGTAGGGTTTTTAGTGGGTTAAACAATGGAATGGGGAAGGATACACACCCAACCATGGTAACTCCGATGGGCCACGGCGCGTTTCCAATGGACAGTCGTAGGTAGGCATCGTTTGCTCGTTGGTACTGGCGCTTCTGCATGTAATGTACAATCTCCGCTACACGCGGTAACATGTCATCGGGCATTGACTGGAGCAGCTATGAGCGGTGGTACGGGGCCACGAATGGGCGGACTAACTCGTTGGCGTATCAGCTTGAAGAAAGGTTTGAGGTACTCTGCCGACTGGCGTTGGGTGGCGGAGGCAAGTTTGCCTTGAGTGGATCGCTTTATGTGTTCTGGGGAGATCTCAGTTTCCAGTGGACAAGGCAAAAGTGAGTGAGGAACGTGCCAGGTCGCTGATCCATCCACTCCTCCCATTCCTTGAGCCTCCTTTTGAGTGCGTAGTACATGATGGGATAGACCTTTTGAGGATCTGTTTTGAGGAGGTCAAGATCGAGTATGTCGACAGAATCCTCGCTTTCATCTTTTCGTTTCCCGGTCGAAGAATCGTCCACGTTCTTGCTCATGAGCTTCTCGACGTTTTCGACATCCTCGAGTGCCTTTTTGAAATCGTTTTGGCCACCTTGACGCTCTTGATCGCGCTCCTCGATGAGTTCGAGGGCGCGGAGTCGGAGGCGACGTTCGCGATCCGATTCGCCAAAGAGACGTATGGGTTGGCCTTTAACCCTGAGCCTGCGAATGGTCTCCTCGTTGGATAAGTTATACGAGGACTCGGGATTTGGGGTTGTAGATTCGGAAACCGAGTCGGGCAGGGGGGAATCTGTGGAGGCCCTGGAGGATCCGACCTGTTTACTCCAATGGAAAGAGATTAGCTAGGGGGAGAGGGTAGAAGGCACATGGGCTCACTTGGGGGGCTACAAGCCTCTCACTTTCTTCGCGTGCCTTCTGTTCCTTCTCGGCCTTGAGACGTTCGAGGTCACCTCTGCGCACATATTTCGAGGGACCTTGGGCATCGTCCTGGATTACCTTTCGCTTTGTCGCGATTTCAGCTTTGAGGGCGTCCATGGTGGGGATCGGGGGAGAGCTGGCCGATCGTTTCAACCGCTTGATTCTCTGTCGCGAACACGCTCCTGCAATGTCCGACTCTAACCTCTCCACGCAAGTCCTTTCCCCCCTTCCCCCCCTTTCCGCTGCTAATTTCCCTGTTCTCTCCAGCAAATACGTCCTCCAGACCGCTGGTTTTGATGGCAAGCATTTTTCGGAATAATCCCGCTCCAGCACCTTGACACCTCCCGTCATAGCCCGGTTCCCCCAAACAAACCAGTCCAAGCATTGGTACGCACAACCCACGGCGACATAGAGTACACCCACACTTAATGCCGTGTACAGCTTCCAAAACTACACGGATTACTTCAAGTGCATCACTGCCAAGGGCGAGGACTTTGCTCCGTGTAAACAGTTCAAGCGGGCGTACCATTCTCTCTGCCCCAGTGAGTCCCTCTTCGTGCTGCACCCTATTTGCTTTTGCTGACATTGTGTGCGCCCCAGACGGTTGGGTATGTCTCACTGGAGCCTAGCTGGTTGGAATAGCCTTGACTGACTTTGTTCTCAGGTTGATAAGTGGGACACTCAGAGGGAGGAAGGAACTTTCCCAGCTTCCTTAGAGCCGTGAATTCGCATGTTTAGGTTAGAATGAGTGAATGTGTCGACCGAATAATAGTCCGTATTTTCCTCTGCATTGACCGAGTTCGTCGGGTGTTTGGCGCTATACATGCTCGGATGCTGTCCGTAATGATAACCTCTCTTCAAGTCGCTCTCCGTTCTCGTGCCGGACAACACAAGCCACAAGTTTTCTGTCGTCTCGTTCCCCGCCAGCTGGGTTGTCGTTGCTCACACAACCTTGGCCTCTCGCCTTTCTTACCGCCCTTTCCGTCAGCACTGGTGACTGGTATCCAGAGAGAGGTTTCTCCCAACTTCTGGGCCTCGTTTTGTCCTTCGAGTGTACCTCTAGTCTCCCCGAGTTAGCAAGTCTTCATGGTCCTTTGTCCTTCTCATCATCGGCATCGTCAGATCCTTATCCTGTGACGATCGGGTCCATGCTACCTCTCCCTACCACCACGGTGACGATGCGTACGACGTGTTCACGGTTTCCTACAATCTGAAGCGTGCCTCGAACGTTCGGTTCCATTACTACACGCCCTCGGTGCGATTTATCACCCACGTTAGCCGTAACCAACCTCACTCGCGTCAAGCGGAAAACACGTCGCTGGAGCGTGTCAGCTCGTTCACAATCTAGTACCGTAAGCTTCTCATGGCCCAGTTTAAATTCTTGGCCTCTATCATCGCTATGATCCATTTCTTCGTCCAATACAAGATCCACAAGGGACCGGGGGGTGAGTATACCGACCACCATCATGGCGTAACTCAATCTCACATCTCGCCGTTCAGCCTATACGAGATACAGTTTCTTTGAATGGGGCCTGATATTCCTTGCCATGACCTTCGACCTCCGTCCTTGCGATGGATTCGCTGAATCTGGGCTGCGGGTATGTCATGTATCCTTCCCCGCACTCTCCATCTAGAGCGCCATGCAGTTGCTCGTTACGCGGGATAAAACTGCGGCAGAAATGTACCACCGTGCCGATTTTCGAGTGTAACTTCTGAGCTGAATATCACCGTTCGTCAGCGACAGCGTGACCTTGCCTTCTCATCCATCTACTCTCTCTCGTTGGGCTGGGAGCTTACCGTTTTGATAATCCGTTACACCGGTTATAGCTCGTAAACATCGCGAACATCTTCGTGTGCACCCCG
>Ga0307517_10002772_pt1 | contig 27874 bp, 14 predicted proteins | sample 23_EM_MG_FD_194515 | JGI IMG/M metagenome (GOLD analysis project Ga0307517, IMG submission 194515) | Populus trichocarpa ectomycorrhiza microbial communities from riparian zone in the Pacific Northwest, United States - 23_EM | ecosystem: Host-associated > Plants > Roots > Unclassified | place... | reverse complement strand
TAATAATTATTGCTTATCTAGTTGCCATGCCGGTCTTTCACGTAACAAATAAACAACGCTTTCAAGGAGGGGATGATTATTTTGGATTTGATTTGATTTTTATTAAAAAAATAATAATTAAACTGAAATTTAAAAAAAAAACCAAAACCAATTTAAATCGACCGGTTTCGATTTGGCTCGATCGGTTTTTTAAGATAAAAACCAGTTCAAATAGGTTTGGCTCTGTTTTTTCTATTTTTGCTCGGTTTTTTCAGGTTTGGCTCGGTTTTTTTCGGTTTTTTCAGTTTCGATTCGGTTCGATTCGGTTTTAGGCTTATAAAACCGAAACTGAACCGGTCAGTTTTTTCAAAATTTTAATCGATTTTTTTTTACGGTTCAGTTTTTTCAGTTATTATTTTCCGGTTTTCTTGGTTTTTTAGTTTTTTTGCTTACCTCTACTTCCAAGATATCGATAACTACCTCTTTCTATTTCTAAGTAAATGCGAAAAAATTTATAATAATCGATGGGTAACTAGTGTTATATATTAGTTTTTTTTGTTTATTTTAAAGAAAAATATATAAATAAAAAGAAAAGAATATAAATTTATGAATCACAAAAATAATAAGAATATTTTAATCTAAAATTCCTCTTTTCTGGTTATATTTTTTTAGTTTTTTTAAAGTAAATCCCAGAAAATAATTAATAGGTTGTATCTAATTACTTTTAAAATAACATAAAATTACTTAATAAATTCCATTCTAAATAACTACCTACTTAAATCGTATAGCCCCATTTCAAATGCATTTACCAGGCAGCGAAAAAGAGAAAAAAGAAGTAAATTTCACTAGCACAACAAAAAGAAAAGGTTATTTTAACTTTGAGATTTATAACTCAACTGGTTAGGTTTTAAATTTATTTCTCATGAATCGCTAGTTTGAGTGCTATAAATTTTAGGATCACTGGAAATTTACTTAATCGTTAATCTCAGGGTTTTGAGGAATTAGTCGAGGTGCATGTAAACTGACTCGGAAACCCATGGTTATAAAAAAATCAAAATCTGGAAAAATAAAAGTTTTATTATTTAGTATGTATATTAAAATCAACTGTTGGTGATTTATTTATAAAATCCAAGATCATGAAAGTAGAGAGAAATGAAAATGTCATCATAGATTGATTTTCTTCATGCACCACTTGCGACCTTGTTGATGCCACCCAGAAACATCATGATGTTAGATTATATAATTAAGTTAGTTTTTGAAAACGCAGTTGTATTTGTGTTTTTAAAAAAATTAAATTATTTTTTTTATTAAAAATTAATTTTTTTATATATTTTGAATTATTTTGATGAGCTGATCTTAAAAATAATTTTTTAAAAATAAAAAAAATTATTTTAATACATTTTATTATAAAAAATATTTTAAAAAATAATTACAACCACACTATCAAAAATAAGCCACGTATATTTATTTTTACTGTTACAGCGAGTAAAAATGAGGGAATTAAAATAAAACTCCAATCTCATTTATGTTTTGCTGTCCAATCTGCATCTGCAGGGAATACGGAGGAGACAGTAATTAATGCAAGTTCGGACCCACCCGTGAAGTGGTGTACTTATTACATTATTGGGTCTTCGGGTCCCAGCATCCGGAGGCATATTTGAATCTACAAGCTACAGCTGAAATAACATAAAACAAATCACCCGAGAGCTTTTCAGCTTTCCTTTTCTTACATTACTCACGACTTGTAAATTTAACCATCTAGTTGGTGATCAGTGATAAAAATTTGAGATTAAAAATTTTTTTTTTTTTGTGGTTTCAGGTTTGAGTCCTGTGATTGCTTATATGATGGCTACTGGAGACTTACATGGTCGTTAACTTCAAGACACGTGGGATTAGTCGAGGTGCGCGCAAGCTGGCCCGGATACCCACGTTAAATTAAAAAAAAATATAGCTAAAAAAAAAAAAAGTGTTCGTTATGAGGATGAATTTTTTTAAAAAAAGGATCAATTTAGTGCTAATTAAATTTTAAAATTTATTTTTACTATATGAGAATCTTATATTATAACAATCAAAGTAAGGTGACTAAAAGATTAAAGGATAAAAAAACTGCGGGTGTCCCTTGCAACCCAATATGATTATGTCTCCTTCTTTTTTTTTTATTGCATTATCATTATTTTTTAAAAAATAAAAAATATGAATCACATATCATATTTTCTTGCATATTAATATTACAAACATTATTCTATTGTTCATCGAATAACAATTTTACAAAACCAAGCTATAATTATTGCTGAAAATTTTAATAAAAATTAAAGATTAAATTTGACACTTTCCTAATTTGAAGGGAACAAGCCAGACACGTAAACAAAAAAAAAAAGAGGTAGGAAAACAAAGAAAAATGATTCATCGAGGCCACATAAGAGTGCCTTTGCTTGCGTACGTCGCACAACCACCAACCACTTTTTTCTTGTTCATTAAATTCAGTTTCCGGTTTGAATATTTGTTTTATTTTTAAATTTGATTCCTAAATATTTAATTGTTTTAATTAATAAAAATAAATTTTATCTTACCAAATCAAACATTAATCTAGTGTTTAATTATTATTTTTTTAACACCTCGAGAATCTCATACCAAACCAACATAAAGAAATCATTAATATCAAAAGGTCAAAAACCACCACGATGTAACCTATTATCCTTAAAAAAAAAAACAAAAAAAGCTGGAGAAGCTCCGTTTTGAAGCCGTGGGTAATCGCTTGCCCGACAACACATAACAGTTTCTTCTGTTTATTTTTATATTTTAAAAGTATTTTTAAAAAAAATTAAAATTTTTTTATTTTATTTTTTACTTTAAATTAATATTTTTTAATATTTTCAGATCATGATATGCTAATATCAAAAATAATTTTTAAAAATTAAAAATAATTTATTTTAATATATTTTCAAATAAAATAAACTTTCAATCAGACTCTCAAGAAAGAATCTATGTATTATTCCATTGAAATCGCAAGTCAACTGGCACAAAAGATCTGGGTTGGTTTGGTATGAGATTCGGCACGGCTCGGCTCCTCTAGCATTCGTCCCTTCTTCTTTGAGATATTTTTATATTTTTTTGGATGGTTTCTTGCTTGGACTATTAATCGATGGGGGAATCATGATCGACCCCATGATACGAGAAATTGGTGCAGTTGGGGTTGGTCCATCATGTTATGTGATTCACGTGAACCACTATCTGATATATCATATTATTGATTTTAAATTGATGTTTGTGTTTTTTTTATTATATAACTAAATTAAAAACAAAATTATTAAATCTAGTGAAGTTAATGACTTAAATTATAAGCTTGAAAGGTTAATCTGACTTGATTTATAAATGCATTGAAATAATATTTTTTTATATTTTTTAAAATTTATTTTTCACATCAACACATTAAAACCATTTGAAAATATAAAAAAATTAATATAAATATAAAAAATATTTTTTTAAAAATATTTTTAATACATAAAAACAAATAAATTTTGATATCCCACCGTGAACATAGATACAATGTCCTATAGGCTATAGGGCACATGCATCCCGTACACTGAGAAAGTTGTTCAGCGAACCAACCTAACATCAAACCTTGATATTGCTCCTTCTTGTCCAAAGATGGCTAACAGTCCTATCATTAAACAAAGCTATAGTCTTACCTTAGGCCTAAAAATATGGCAAATGATCTTCGAGACTTGGCTCAGAATCATTTCTTTAAGCCGTAAAATTAAATCTACGACCTAAAAACAGCAATTGCGGCATATATTGAGCACATAGTTGCCTTATTTTTATCGAGCTTGGCTGTACAGGACTGTTTTTTTCAAGATTAAATAGTATAATTTCCATTCAATAAAACATTGAATGATAAAATTAGAAAAAAATTAATTAAAAAACAAATAAAAAATCATAAATTAACCTGTAAAATTCATGATATGTATCGAATATTAGTTTAACCTCATAAAAAGTATATCTTTGATACAATTTATGAAGCTCAATTTCCTATAAGCTCAAAGTTAAATGATGAAATAAATAAAAACTAAATTTTAAAAATAATAAATATATCATTTTTCCAATGAACAATGATATATGAGGAGGGGGACAATAAATTCCCCTTCTCAATTAGTGTTTGCTACTAGATGTAGACCCACACTACATCGCGGGGTCGTATTATTTTTTTCCATAACGAATAATGTTTAGGTGTCACGATCACGTTTTAAAGAAACAAGAAAAATCTATGACTCAGGTTATAGACCCGACTAGGTTAAATAAGTTGATTTTACTTTAATTAGATGATAAAAAAAGCAATAATAATAAACGGACTAAAATTTAAAAAATAAATAAAACAATCACGATAACTTGGGAAAAAATCTTTTTTTGATAGGAAAAAACAATGTAGTTCAATTTCCAACTAATTAAACATAAAAGAATAAAATTTAATAAAAAAAAGATAAAAAAACTAGTCTGAGTTAACATGACAAACATATAAACCTAGTAATAAAGGGCGAGCCAACCCGAGCCAACTCGTCAAACTTATAATTCAGATCATAAGATCAAAATAACCCGCTAAAAATTAAATGTAGGCTTTACGTTGTTATTTTTACCCATGAAAAAACACGAAATAAGTAACTAGTTGTGACCTAAAATGAAAGGAAAAGAAGAAAGAATAGAATATTGTTAAATTAAAAATAAAATAAAATTCCACCCTTCAATTTTTGGGGGTTAAATGTTAACCTCTTTGAAAATTTCCCCTTCCTCCGAAGTTGTACTGAACAGAAGTAAAGGGGTTAAAAATTATTATCCTCTCACCAAACATGCCCTTAATTTGAACTAGAACACCCTAAGCTGTAAGAAAACACACAAAAAAATGTCTAAAACGGAAATTGTTAGCTGAGATTAGGCACCACCAATAATTATTGGAAGGTCATAAATCATAGATACACATCAGGAATTCTTCAGTTTATATGAATTTATAAATGGTTAATCACAGGATTATGAATTTGGAAATGGCTAAGCACTGCTGTTTATATGATAAAGCGTACATAATATTACAGTCAAAGCAAACCCAGGAAAATTTAGGGTCTGTCAGGTTTTTGATATCTGAAACCTCAAAAAAGAGTATCTCAGATTCATCGTTTTCTGAAGTTCAATAACCAAATAAAATCTTTCTATATCAGTAAGCTAACAAATAAAAGTGGAAGAAACACATGCAGCTTTATTTGATATCACTCAAGGCAGGCATGGCAGGTACAGACTTTGATACTGTTCCTCTTCTTTATGAGCAAACTTTGATACTGTTCACCAGGATTTTCTTTCATTTTCAACCCTTATCAAACTGAACCAGTCCACAAAATCTAATACAAATCTTTCTGAATTAAATTTTCTATTATTAAGATTATAGACCTAGCTCACTCAATATGAACTGCAGACACAGCTGCTGTGATTTCCTTGGTTATTGGATCACCAGTTTCTAAAGAAACACCATGTGGGTCTTCTCTGACTAACAAGGCCAGAACATTGAGAGAACTCCAAGCTTTGGCGACATTGCTGCCAGAGTCCCCTAAGGTTACAGCAAAGACGGCATCGAATCCACCTGCTCCAGGAACTCCTGCCAGCAAAACTCCTTCCATGTCCATAGTAGCATCCAAAAGTCGAGTCTGTGATTCAGGCTCTATCTGCAAAGTTCAAAAAGATTATTAAACATCAAAAAGCTAAAAACCTAATTAAATTAATATTTGTTCCATTAGAGAAGCAGGATGAGAACCCAGCACAACATCTTCAACTTGCATTTCACAACAGATTTATGAAGTTGCTGTTTATTAATGTTGGCTTATGTTGCAAGGAAAAAAATAAAACACGAATGAAAATCTCCCAGCCAGAAGTTGCATGCAAACTTTGTGCATAGCTTTAACTTGTGACAAAGGCAGTTGTCTATGCACTTGATATTAAAATCTTACTCTCTCTTGTACCGCATGGGATCTTACGAGTACAAAGTTTCTTTCATCTTATTCTATTTAACGTTTATAAATAGCTTTCTCCAACAAATATTCTGCAGCTGCAAAATGTTCTCACTTTTCAGGGCCCGAAAATGTGCCCCGCTCCTCCTTTTCAATTAAAGAATTGCAAACGTATGCACTACCTAAAAAAACCGTACCAAAAACAAAAGGACACTGGCACAAGGCATCCAGAGCAGGGACTGGGTGATAAACTACAACTGCAGTTAGTACATAGCTAACCCAAGAGATCCTATCTAAGGAAAGAACTAGTAAGCTGGAAAGTATATTTGAGTATGATATTGATAAGACAGCAGAATGATTATGCTATTCCTATCTTGCCCAACTGTGAGAACCGAGAAGGGTTTAGAACCCTTACATCAAACATTCAGCATGACACTTGCAGAAGCCATATAAAGTCAAACCATTACATGGCATAGCAGGAAGGTCAATATACCTTTCAGGAGAGTAGCCAAAGGAGAAGAATACATTGGCAGTAGGGGTGATCATTTTCGATTCGATTCAGTTTTTATCAGAAAAAAATAACCAAACTGAATAATTTTTTTTTTAAAAAAAAACCGAAACCTGTTCAAACCGACCGGTTTCGGTTCGGTTCGGTTTTTCAGGACAAAAACCAGTTCAAACTGGTTTGGCTCGGTTTTCTCGGTTTTGGCTCGGTTTTTTCCGGTTTGGCTCGGTTTTTCCAGGTTTGGCTTGGTTTTTTCTGGTTTTTTTTGTTTGGGTTCGGTTCGGTTTTTTGCTTATAAAACCGAAACCGAACCGAACCGGCCAGTTTTTTCAAAATTTTAATCGGTTTAATCGTTTTTTTTACGGTTCGGTTTTTTCGGTTATTTTTTTTCCGGTTTTCCCGGTTTAATCGGTTTTTCGGTTTTTTTGCTCATCCCTAATTGGCAGTGCCGTTGTAACATAGTACATTGGTGAAGTCACTATAGCTAGCCAGTACTAAAGTAGCGGACGTGCTACTCAGAAACATTGATGTTTATATAATAACAAAAATTATTGTCCTAGTCCTCTTTTTATCATATCCATAAACATTTCACTCAGATATGAAAAGTTGTATCTCGGGAACAAAGAAAGAGAAAGAAACCTACCGGGACACCTGCAGCCTCGCCCATCTGGCGCATCAGATTTCTGATCTCAACCATGGCACTTCTTGCTCCTAACAATGCTTTAACAACTGCTTCTTGGCTAGGTTCGGTGGATTGTTCTATCCACTGTTCAAGCAATTCATGACATTATATCAAAATCAACACTAGGCATAAAAGTCACAACGTAAGGAAGGAGCACCAAACATAAAAGATTGAAAAAAACAGGATAAAAAAATACTTTGACAGCATAGACGAAGTAATTGGCAGCTTGCACATCGTTATCCACAAACAATATGAAACTAGTGTAGCTAGACATGATTCAAAACAAGCATCTAATTGGTTTGTTCATTCATGTCTACATTTGTCAAACACAGTTTTCTGTTATTAGAACAGTCATGTTTCAGGTACAGCACTTTTCTGTGGAGAATAGTTAAACTCGTGTATGAGGCTGAATGAACCCCACAATAGTGCATTGTTAGTTAGTCTCCTTGTACTATTTAGTCAGAGATGCTAATGGTCTTCAAGGGAGAATTTGGAATAAGCTAAGATCAATAGGAAAGTACAGAGCAAGGGAAGTATATAATGTCATGTCAGCTATGGTAATAAGAAAGAACAGCACCTACTGATAACCAGGTTTTACATTATTGTCCAGCAAAACTCACTTTACCTAGACTTCAACAACCATGAATGAGGAAGAAGAGAAGAGTAGAGAAGGCAAGGACCTTTATAGAAGACCCCAAAAAAATTCAGACTCCTGCTCTATATTTATCTATTTGTTTATTGACAAGTAAAATTCAAATATATGATAAATCATTGCCCCACAGCAAACACCCCTCTACCACCAAAGTCAAAGCTTGGAAACCAGATTTCCTGTTCTGGTAATTCATGATTGAGGTGCTGGCAATGTGACAGTGACTTATTTAAGGCTTTATTCAATTTGAAATGAATATTTTTCAGGATAAAATTAACAAAGGCATGTCTCAGTACTTAAGAAAACCACAGATTTCCAGTACCTGTCTTTCACAGAATTCCTACTACATGACTGGAGGATAACAGCAGTAGGTGACCTTTCATGAGGAAAGGAAACTCTAGATGAATGGTAAAAATCAAATAAAAATAGAAAATCAAGAAATTTAACTCACTACTGTTTCACAAACAACACAATCTACGACTCACAATTCCAGACAAAATCAATGTTCATAAATGCATATAACCTGTTTGACAATCAATAGAAAGTTGTCAGGGTTTTATTAGTGCTCTCTTTTTAGATATAACAGAAACAAGTCCAACAAATACCTTCTCTGACCTTTGCTTGCTGCAAATGTCTAGTACACATTTGTAAGCATTCCAATTCTCTTCTGCAAGCTTGCTTAAAATATTGAATTGGATTTCAAGTTTTGAATTTGCCTCTGACAACTTTCTCCATGTTTCTTGGGCCTTTGCTGGGTCAGATTTCTGCCACCTTTTCACAGCACCTACCATTGATGGCGTGGATGATCCTCCAGTCCCTGGTTCTCCTAATAACTTTGGAAAGCATCATAATTATTGTCAGCAAACAGTTATTAAGGTCTTTGCAAAAAGTGGAAATCTCAAACAAACCAAAAAATTGTTGTTTGAAAAAGAAAAGGAAATTGCAGCTAAAATTGCCCCTTTTCTACCCTGAATTTGTTAAAAGAAAAAAAAAGTTTTCTTTTGATTGCCTCCCTCAGTTTGTTAATGCATGCCTTTAATCATTACTGTTCTCATAGAATCTTCACATCTATTGTGTAGTCAACCAACAAGCACGAGCTTCTCATCAATATCAATAACACAGGATGACAAGAGGACAAATTCATTATACCTAGAAACCACGTGAGAGTGCATAAAAATGTTCAAAATCAGACAGAAGGGAGCCATGTTTCTGGAAACTGAGATTAAATGAGAGATTTTCTTTCCTTCCTTTTTTTTTCTTTTAAGTCTCTTAAAACTAAAGTTGGAATAGGGCTTTCAGCATCATATCTATATAATTGTATGGTAGGACAGCTACATGTTTTCCAACAAAAGCATAACCATAAATTCATACACATAAGGAAACATCAATAGTATATGTCAAGATGCTCACAAGGTTCATCGATGGGGGCAAAGAAAACTTGGTCCTCTCATGGTCCCACTTTCCTTTTAGGATGGCAGCCATGACTTCCTGTAATGGTGTTCCATTCAATGCATCCTGCAACGTTTTCCATGGAGTTATTAAGGAAAATGAACTCTAGTGAAAGTTGCATAAAACATACTCTCAACTTTGCATATAATGTTCTGAAAATTGCAAGGATACAGTTTTCAGGAACAGATAACATCTTTATCCACATAAATAGACACGCATGATTGTTAATTTTATTTATTCCAAAATTGGCAACGATCTACACAATAGTGAGGCAGTTGACACGGTTCAATTAATGCAACCTGAATAAGTCTTCTTCTTACACATCACCCTTTGAGAACTGTAAACTTTGTCATTTATTCAAAAACCTTTAACCTTGCCTCAAGAAATGCACAGGAAATTATTTGTGCTAAAATCTAGTAAACGATGAAGGATTTTATTTATTTATTAAAGGTTTTATTACTGTTTTCACAAATAGAGATCACAGACACCAAATTGAATAAAATTTAGGAAGACAATGGATGGTAAAATTATGCAGAAATCAACTATGCTTAATTACTGAAAAAGTTTTTTACAAAGTCAAGTCTGCATGGCATCCAAAATACTAGAGTACTTACCAGTTTTTGATATAAATACATACCATAAAAACTCTTCACAACTTAATGGTGAAGATGGATATGCATAGATAAAGAAAGAGGGAGGGGGAGGGAGCTAGAATACAGGCCTTTGCTCAACTTTAGGTGATAACATTACACGTCAATTCCTCAAGAAGCCATACAACCCTCAAACCCAGGATGGGATTCACAGCGAGCGCATATCAAAGAAAGTAAACAGCAAATCAACCAGTATTTACCTTACCAATGGCCATTTAACTTGCAAATGTAATTTTAATCTCTTTACTTCTGAATCAAATTCAATGGGGGAATGATCATGCAGTCATGGTGTAACCTCTCAATTGACATCATGAACCCAATCATTAGATGCACAGAGAGGGAGAGGAGGCGAGAGAGGGATGGAGGGAGGGACCTGAGCAGAAGAAAGAACATCTGGTGAAAAGCGGACATAACGGTGACTTCCATAAACTGCAGAACTGACATCAAAACCACTTCCAATTTTCCCTTGTGCAATACAGTGAGCAGTTTGAGCAATAATATGCACCACATCAAGATCAGCAGATCCCTCATTTTTAGACAGGGGTGAAAGATCAACCACTCCAAGGTAATGAAGCAGAGCAGCAACCACAGCAGTGGTCATTGCTGCAGATGAACCCAAACCAGTTTTTGCAACTTCAGGCTTGCAATTCTGTCCATTTTCTTCTTCTGCATTGAAGGTAATTGATGTGAAAGGAGGAAGAGCTGCCAATGATTCTGGTGTCAAAGGGAGTCCACGTGCTTCAATCTTTGAAAAAGGGTGACCACGTTAACAAAATATTATAATAGAAAACATTCTACTCTTATACGAGCATCTCATTCACAAGAATCAAATAATTAAATGTTCTCATGTACCTTTTTTTTTTTGCAATTTATTTATGAGATAAAATTGTTGGCTGCTGTAAAGGAATGTGTGCTGTTATATTTTATGATGCAAAATCAAATTAAATGTGTTAAAGAGCAATCTAACTGACAGTTACGCATATCATGGTCGAAGAACAACTGTTGGGGCGAGAAGATGAAACAAAAGGGCACCGAAAGTTATGAGGGAGATGAGCAAGTTAGAAATATGCTCTGCCAGAATTTTATCTGTGTAAATAACACAATAGCTGGCAAAAGCAAATAAAGGTAAATACCTGATTTCTGTATGAATAGAAGTCATTGCAACCTAAAATTGTGATATCAAGGCCTGCCTCAATAACCAGTAGAAACATTAGATTCTTGAAGTCCTAATAGGTGAATATTGCATAAAGGATAAAGAAAACATAAGCATCAACATTACCTTGCAAGAGTAGCTTGTGTAAGGCATCCTTCTTATCTTCGTCAAATAAAGCATGTGCAGCTGCTATGGCATATGGTACCGCTTGCTCCACAAAAGGGTTCCTTGATTCACTGAAACACAAAATTCATTTAACCATACATTTTCCTTAACAATTGCACTTTTCTGGCCTAGGGATATCTTTCTAGATAACCTTCAACATGTTTAGTGCTGGGCGTGCATGATCAGATATATGTAGGTACTGTTGAAATGAATCGATCAGGAATACAAGGACTATCAGGGATCCCGAATGACAGTAAAACACAAGCACTTAATACAATCCTCAAAAGAACTTGCCTTGAAGAGACACACTGAAGCATTAAATTCTTCAGTGACAATTTATACATGCTTTCTCTGGAGAGTTGGGGAGATGTTAATCTAACATCAGTCCAAGCCTGACATGCATCAAACAAAAATATTCAAAAAACATTCCAACGCTTTGGTCACATTACGTTTTTAAAAAAAAAGCAGAGATAAACAAATTAAATACTATGCATTGATTATCAAAGTTTGAGACTTTAATAGTATAATCTCAGAAACAACCAAAATAACGCTAAAAGATGACAAAAATTAAAAGAATCCCTCACCCAGGCCCAGCTATCAGGCTTCATTTCTTCATAAAGAGGTTTAACAATGGCATAGAAACGAGCATTTGTGCTTAAAACAACTCCAGCATTAGGTCTCTCCAATATGAGGTAACCCCCAGTCATCAAAACCTTACCAGGAGCAGAAGCAACTCTGTTAAATTAACATCAACAACACCAGTCTCATCAAACACTAACTAAAAAACCCAGATCAATAATTAACTAAGAAACAGCAAACGTTAAAAAATTATACAAAGTCGGTTGACCCAGAAACAAAAAGAATGAAATTCAGATTTCTTCACTTTGTGTTTTCTACTATCATAGCAGTAGTGTAGATTAGAACTCTCTCAGTGGTAAAAGAAGGAGATTCAAAGCATGGGTTTTTTGGTTTTGCAAAAGAAATGGATAATAATATTTGAAGTGAGGAGAATTGAACTTACACAGCCATAGCTAAGCTAGCTTATTTGAGATTTGCAATCTGAGACAGGTACAGCCAAGAGTTAAATCTTTCGAATTTCGTAAGGCAAATGCAAGGAAGGAGGGAAAGAGATGTGGAGATTCAAAGGACGACAACCCGCACGCACTCAACCACTTTGGCTCGTTCGTTGGTTTTAACGTCAATATTTTTTTCTCGCCCCTATTTCCCTTTTTAAAAAAAAAAAAATAGCACTGTTTAAAAAAAATAATGAAATACGCTTATAGAATTCCCTTTTTTTTTTAATGAAATAACACAGTGAAAATAACAACATTTTAAAAAGTTTTTGTTAGAAATAGTAATATTTTAAAGAAATAGTTAAAATGGTTGTCATAAATTCAAAGAATAAGAGGAGAAAAAAAACTTGAAAGCAAATAACCACAATAAAATTTCAAAACCGTATTAGTTTAACGGTTAAAATATTTCTATATTTCTATAAAGATAGGAATACAAATTTGATTTTCATAAAACATATTTATTATGAGAAACAGTCACAAACTCCAAATAGAATTAGTTTCATACTTTAAAAAGATACAAAGATACTCACCAACAATAGTAGAGTGATTTATACACACCACTTAAAAGCAAGAAATTTTTAAAAAAATATCATTATTTCTAATCATGATATTTAATAAAATGTATTGTTTCTTCTAATTTGGTTTTTTTTTTTTATATATTAGAAAGGAGATTTACCCCTTTCCCCTGGAGTTCACCTCATTATCGATCAAGTCGTCCAATAAGAGATTTTCTTTTTAGCTCATAATTTGTTATTGAGTGCAGGTAATTGATAATATTAAATTATAGTTGAAAACTTTAAATTTCTTTTTTATAAGTTATCATTTTATATTTAAATGAGATTTAAAAGTACAGTAGGGGGTTGTTTTTAAAAATATTTTTTTATTTGAAAATATATTAAAAAAATATTTTTTTATCTTAAAAAAATTATTTTTGACATAAATATATTAAAATAATTTAAAAATATAATAAAAATTAATTTTTTATAAGAATTAGTTACTTTGAGAATTATTATGTTCTTAGTATTAACTCCAATTTTATATATTAAAATAGATACTGCATTAGATAGGTTTGACTTGTTGATAAATGAATTTGTTTTCATATTATTATCTTAAGTTTGAATTTAGAAAAAGATTGCAAAAAAAAAAAAAAAAAATTGTAAGCGCGCAGACATTGACGTAAATGTCTTGTCCAAACAGTCCTTGGCCATTGAAATTTGAAACAAATAAAATAAGGTATTAAGAAAAACCGTCACGGAGATGCCGTTATTAGAAAAAAAATTGATTTTGATTTTGATTTTGATTTTTTTATATTTTTAAATTGTTTTTAACATGTTAATATTAAAAATAAATTTTTAAAAATAAAAAAATATTTTTTTTACACATGGGATTGTCGTGGGAAACAGAAGGGCATACAGATTTTGCTTATTTCATGTTGAAAATGAGCATTTATTTTGTTTTTTCTCCCTTCTTTTCTGAACAAATTTAATGGGCCGCCTCTCACATTAATATTTTTGTGCTGTAGTTTCTTGACTTCTTCAACCCTTTGGTTTGGAGTTCTAAGGTTGTTGGAGGAAGTTGACTTTTATTGTTGGAGGAAGTTGTTCTCTGTGGAACGTGGATTGTTGACCTTCAAATTTAAACTATCCTTTTTTTTTTTATTATTATTAAAATACTTTATACCATTAGTGCACTTACAATACACTTTATTTTTGGAATAATCTTAAATTATTCCCCAACCTATAATTTGTTTCTCAATTTGCATCTCCACCAATGTTTTTTACCATTTGGGTCCCTGATCTTTTCATAACTCCTCAATTCAATTTTAAATCTGTTAAAAAAGAAGGAGATAAATTTGATTGTGTTCATTTGAGTGAAAGAAGAGGAAAAAAACAAGATCACCTCACAATGGATGCCATGGATACTCCCCCCTTTTTTTAAGCAATATGTAGCTAAAAAATTCCCAAACACATTGTTGACAGAATAAAACCCTAATTCCTTTTTTTAAGTAAATATATCGTCACATTTTCATCGTGAAAACTTTTTATTCTTGTACTTTAAACACTTATAATTAATTTTACCTTTACTAATATTTTTCAAATTAAAAAGTATAAAATTAATAAAACTCTAAACCATTTTAAGATAATCATGCATATACAACCATTACTTATAAAACATGTATAGAATATTGATGACAATATTTATTATAATGTAACTATCGATTCAAAATTTAATTTTTTATTAAAATAAATTTACAATCCAATAAGTAATTATCATTTTTATACAAATCCAATTTTGAACTGATTATCATCTTTACCCAAATTCAATTTTGCGTCAAAATGTGATCTAAACAATAAAATTAGCAATAAATAATCTGTACCCAACTAATTATTCTCACTTGTTTAATTCAAACTTATTCAATCTATATTAATACATTTTAATTATTATCAATTCCATAAAAAAATAATTTCCCTAAATTTTCTTAAAATTTCAATTGACAATAAAATTGACAAAATATAATTTACCTATTAAATAATCTATCATTTCTTTAATTATAACACATCTAAGTTATAACATCGAACTCAATTTCATTAAATAACAAATAAAATCAATTTCTCTTATATTTCAAACAAACCTAACATACAAATCATTAATTAGCACAACAAAAGTTTTTAGGAAAAAAATTGTAAAATATTTAAATATATAAGCAAACTATAAATACTATAAAAGAATTTAATAAATTAACCAAAAAATATAAATAAATATGTTTGCCTACTTAGTGTGGCAAAATTTCACAAGAAATTGATCATGGGAGAAGAGGCTGTTGTTTTTTTAGTAGAAAGAAGAAGAGGAAAGTAGGGGTATGAGAGAACTCACGAGTTTTTATTCATTTAATTTCTGTGATGGAATGTTTGTCGGCAATTTTTTCAGAAAATAATGACGTGTCACATTTTCAATGGAATTTTTTTTATTTCTCTATTTTGTCAAAATTTTTATCAAAACATATTCCATCGTAATTTACACTGGCAGTTATCGACGAAATTTTTTATCAAAACATACCATACCACTGAGAGGAGTATGGTAAAATACAGGCTTGAAACTTGCCAGGCAAAAAAGAAGAGCTTAATACACCTGGACGTGCAATAAGTTCTGTTGCTGCTGTTCGTGGGTTAGATTTTAATGATTTTTGGAATTTCTCAAAGTTGGTGGCATTTCTGGGTACGCCTGTTAGTACTGCTCTCAATGAAATCTAAGAGCGCTGTGGTCCATTTGCTTCTAGTGGTGTTTGTCCTGTTATCTGCATGTCTCGCGTCTTTTAATGTTTTGTCTATCTTTAGGATCATCGAATCAAGGAATTCTCATCCACTCTCTCTTTATTGTGCACAGTTCCTGTTGTATTTATGCTGATATCAAGTTTTCTGTGCTAAACACCAGAGCTTCATGGAATAGATCGCACAATTTTGATGTGAGCATTGAAACTTCTAGAACATAAAGGGAAGCTTGCAATCTTTAAGGGAACTTCAGCTGATGATGAAGGTGTGAAATTCTCTGTGTAATGCTTGAACTGTCGCTTTGAAGAGTCACCTGTTCCTTTCAGTGTATTACACAAATATTACCAGACCACACAGGCTGCCACCATATTTTTATGGGTTTGATCAATGGCATTTTCCTCTGTTTTCTGGGGAAGTGGTACCACTCAATGTATAATGTCAGGTGTGATTCTAGTTTGATTTGCAATGGAGTTTTTCTGTTCTTCTTTTTTTTTACCTCGTATTACTGATTGAGCCTGGGCAATGTCTTTAGCGTTGAAGGAATTTTGAACTTGCAAGAAAAACCTTAATACCACAAAACTTTATCCGGAATAAATATAAATTAGATACAAGGGAGAAAATGGGGACATACAAGTAATTTTCTTGTTGGGTTTATGATTTACATGTTAGGGTTTTATTGGAAATGGACCAAGTTTTATCAATGGCGGGTGTACTCTGTCAGGGACTATTTTTTTCCATCAGTGAAATAATTCAACAATTTTTTACTGGTTCTCTTTTGATGGATTTGTCAAAAGATGCCGATAGCATGGAATATGACTAGATTCGAGCAGGGAAATGCCAAAGCTTATTCCCAGAATATCACCACTCTAGCATTTTGAGCTCTTTGCCTAACTAAAAGGCTTGTTTACAGCCTAACTTTTTGTTTGGTTGTGTTAGGAGGTGCTGTCCGCGAAAATGCATTACACAAGTTCTAACCATGCCAGATTTCAGCTCTTGCGTAGCTAGACTCGAGATCATTTATCAGAACTTAGGCTAATCCCCACAATTGCATTAATAAAAACAGATGCTTGACAAAAATTAGATGAAACTATCCGCAGAAATCATCAATTTCTATATTCTGTAATTAAAGTACACAGTTCAAACATTTCGCTCAAATAAAAAATACATACATATATATATAATAAGAACCCTTAACATGCAAACAACAAACTATTCAAACAAGTATAATTCACGGGGAATTCAAAGCACAATGCAAAATGGGTCCAATACTGTTTGTTATTCATTTAAACCTCACAATACCTATTATATAAATCATAGTATACAAACATAAAAGTGAGATAACAAGACCTGAAGAAATCGTATAGTCACCGTGAGAGCCAGAGTTCAACTCTACCAAAGGTCAGTTTCCAACTGCATTCTAAGGATTTGAACCTCATTTATGTATACATATCAGGGTAACACAAAGATGTGAAGAACAATGACAAGCAATTGTACAGTAATCGTAATAACATGAGCTGCCTCGCGTGAAGGTGTGTACAGAAAGCTTTCAGCTGTGGTAGGTGGAATATTTCACGCATATGATGGAGCCAAACATTCGTCGACCATATCCACCAGGTTTGGGTTTTCCAATGCTGCAGCTACTCGCTCTTTATCATTTAGTTGTTTATTAACTGCACAAAAAATAGATCAGGATAGAAAACAAATGCTGTTTTATAATTCATATGCACTTTTATCAAGATCGAGTTTGCATGCCACCTACAAGGCAAAAGAAGGAAAGCACGCATCACAGGAGTTCTAAAAAAAAATGATGCTACTCAGTAATCCAGGAAGTGCTCTGTGAAGATTCCCACAACTCATGTTTCAAGAGCTTGTTAGGTCACAGAAATAAGGGGGTGAAAAAAAAAAGGAAAAAGAAAATTGGTTGTCGTTATTTCTAGAGGCCAGATATTTGATTAAGGATTCAAAACCAGTGCCTGTAGTATATACAGCATCCTCAGGCTTCAAAACATTAACTTCAGGGTACGTAAGATGAGGATACGACCATATGGCTTTTAGTGTTTGGATAGGGAAAGAAATTCTAACGAAAAGAAGCATAACATGGAGAATAAGATAATAAATGGCGGCAAATCTATTGCAGGCATTTGAACTTCCACCCAGGCACAAATTAAAAGCATCCAACAGCTGATTCCCTCCACCCCAAGATAGAGTGATTACCTGCAGATTCAGTTGCATGAGTTCCTGGTGCAACCCTGATATCCACCTAAACAACATTGGGAAATATTGGTGAGAAGGAGAGGAGAAAAGGCAGAGGGGGATGCACTACAATTACAAGTATAAGAGTGTAAATTTTTTTAAGAATTCTTGGGCCAAAAGTAGCTGTTAAGACCGGCACTACAACACTACAATTAAAAGTATCAGATAAAATTCAAAGTTATCAACAAAAATTGACTTGGGATGCTCCAACCACATCGTTTCCAGAGTCCAAATCATATAGGAATTAAATAAGCACCAGCATGTACCCTTACTCCATCAATTACAAATTAGCGTTTATGTATGAGTTAAGTGTTTTCTGATCTATGCAGATAATCTGTGATGTTCAATCCATTTTAGGACATAATGGTTACTAAGAAATCATTGCTCTATCAAATCATTTTAGGACATGTTTTCAAGCGGTAAGAAATCTTTCTTCAAGGGAGTAATGAGTAGGGTTTGTGGAACAAAACTTCCTTTATATAACTATAAAGCATAATGTTGACAGTGCAACCCGGAAAACTTGGTCATCTACTTTATCTTAGTCTATTGTGTTCCCCAATTCCTGGTGCTGGTGAATCACACAACTACAGTGCTCGCATATTGTTTTGCTTCAAGCCATTCAAGTAGGCATTCGCAAATTACTCCAGATATATTGTGGGCGAGCTCAAAATTTCATAGATAAATAACAGACACCAAATGCCATAATATAAAGAATGACAGGAAATCAATTTAAGCAATTATTTGCCTAACATTCCCAACAATACAAAGCCACCAAGCTTTTCTAGATGCGCTTAGTTGTGTATTCCACCGACTTCAACAATATATCTATCCTCAACCTAATTTCATAAAAAAAGAGGCGTATCTCAGTATGCATGATCAGATTAGGGTTCATGAATGGCTATTCATGTTATCGGGGGAAGTGGTATGACCTTGCAACATCCAAAGGAACTTAAACAATACTGCCAATCACAAATTATGGTCCGCCTCTGCTACAGAAATAGATAACAAAGCTGAAAACACAGTTAACAAATACCTTGTAACGTTGTGGCAGGCTTCTCATAAGTTTCACTCTCAAGCAAAGACCAATGACTGTTGCCATGCTACAATGTTCAACTGTTGGAGTGAATGTCACCCTGAATAAGAGAAATCTCGTAAAGTTTTATTTGAATTTCAGTTATTTATTAAAAGGAAGGCCAATGAAGTAGGAATAAATAGAATTGAGACGACAGGCATTGTTACCTGACATAACTGTGATTGTCATCTACTTCAATCGCATCCTCCGTTATCACTTTAAGCTCTTCCAAAGAGTAAGGATGCTCCGGATCCTTTATGTCTCTAATATGATTTAAGAATGTTAAGAAAATAAACACTCTAACAAATCTTGCTTCAAACTACCGAAAACATCAATCCATTCTACATTTCTTAGCATTGCTTGCGCGCCCACTCCAAACCACCGACAGTAACATATTTTTCATGTAGCGTAATTGGGGTTAATTCTTACACTATCTAGCCCCATTCCCAAACAGAAAAAATCATCAAATATTTTGTCTTTAGAAGCAATAATATTTTGATCGCTTTTGAACCAAACATAAGAAGAACGCACAGAAAAAAGGGGGAAAAAAACTAAACTTTAGAATTGAATTAAGAAAAATTAATGAAAAGGATATCAAAAACTTCAAGTTGATCAATAGGCTCAACAGCATGCTCATCATCACCAACACTTGGAGCACTTCGAACCCGTCTCTCCTTCTTCTCATAAATTACTGGATTAGCGTTGATTAGCCCAGAGACCATTTCTTTTCTTCTTCTTTTTTTCCTTCTTATACCAAAAAACCAGAAACAAGAAACAGAATAATACAATACTTTACGTAAATAGTAACCAACACCCAAACAAATTCAGAGAGAGAAAGAGATAATCGACAGAGGATGCTGATGAGTTTTTCTAGACCTCCTCTGCAGGCTGGAGCGGTGAAACCTTTACGGCTTTCTTAACTCTTTCACGGCGCTGTTTGTTCTAGTTATGGGTTGGGCCAAGCCCTTGTTTGGGCTCATGAAGAATTCAAGCACGTTCTGCATTGGCGGAATAAATAAATAAAAAGTATAATTATATCGATCGTTTTTTTTATTTGAAAAATTAAACCTTACACTTACATTTTGGGTCAATCAATTTTTTCATAAAATAACTAAATCATCCTTATATATAATAATATATTAAATTTCCCAAAGCCACTTCTTCCTTTTCCTGCATGAGCAAAAGAGTTGTAAATAAATCAAAATAATGAACAATGATTAGTTTATTAAGAGAAGAGTGATAAACATAAGAATGTTTTTTTTTTAAATCCAGAATTTATATAAATTTAAATTTATAAGTAAAAAAAAAAATTCATAGCAAAACATGCTTTCAACTCAAATATAAAATAGAATAATAGCATGTATGTAAATTATATATCCAAACTTATAATGGATACTAATTCAAAGTTCTAGCATGGATACTAATAATAAAAACGTTAATTCTTAAATTAAAACAAATAAAAATATTAACTTCTTGAAACATTTTAAAGTAATAAATCTTTTATTATTGTCAATGATGAATCATTTGTTTTTAAAGCTTTATTGTTAATAGCTTGTATAACTCTGATGTTTATAATATGTTTCTCAAGATTCCAACACCACCACTTTGATTTAGAAAGTCTTTGAATTAAAAATTATGTAACTTAAATATCTCTTAACAAGATGAACCTAAATTCTTAGATTTGAAAGGAAAATCAAAGTATAAAAAAAGAATAAAACATTAAAATATGAGGTGAGGAAAAGTGCATAAAAAATTAAAAAGAGTCAAGCGAAAGCGAACCCCTAATCAATAGAAGAGGCACCAGAAAAGAAAGCTAAACTAAACATTGTTTGAAACTTTTCCTTCACCACCTTTTTTATAGTTGATTTTGAAAATTAAAAAGTTGAAGAATTAATTATGATAAAAATCATAATTAATTCTCATATTACCAACCTTTGATTAATCACCATAAATCAAGAATTAAATATGAACATAATCGTTATAAATCTGTATTTCTTGAGCTTAAGAAATTATACACATTTGCTAGGAAGAGACTATTAACATTTATGGGGTAGACTTGAAAAACAATGGGATGATCAAAGTCCAAATTTTAACTGGCAAAAAAGAAAAAAAAGTTGTCCACCCCCTTGACAAAACCAAAAAGTAATAATTTTTTTCTTTTTTTTCTTTGGTTTTTTTTGGCACTTTAAGAAAAATCTATTAGATTCATTTACTATTTAATTTTAACATGATTCTTAAATATTATGATAAATTTTTATTTGAATCTTCATAATTTAATTTTCAATTATTATATATATGATAAGAGAATAATAATATTAATAATAAATTGTTCATGAGAATTCAATTCGAATCAATTTTTTATTCTTAAATTTTAAAATAAATTTTGAACATAATTTTTATTATATTTATGATTTTTTAGCTTATAATCACACATAAAATATTAACATACTATTTTTATTTTTTTTGTTATACAGAAAAAATAATTACAGTTAAAAACCTTTGGTTTGTTTGCTAAGATAAACAATAGTTTTTAGTTGATTTAAGTTCTTCAAAAAAAAAAAAAAAGAACAAGACTAGTTTTGTTATATATATATATATATATATATGCGCGCTAGGACAATACTTTAATCTCTTAATTAAATTTGAATATATGCTTAGTTTTGTTTGTAAGATTTCCATGATATAATAAATTCCATAATTATAGATTAAACTTGGAAAACTAATTTGATTAGTATGCTTTTGTAATTTTAATTAGAGGAGAATGCTACCGTTTCTAACACTTGCAAAGTCAGCCCTCTTGATCAGCAGGATGTGACAGAAAATTTGTAGCAAGGAATGAGGCTTCTAGGAAGCTTCTCCACCTAACATGGAGGAAACCTGTGCTCTTTTTCGTGGATATGGACACTATTATGTTGTCTAATCAACGGTCACACTTGAGAGTTGAGACTGTTCATAGATTCTTCTAGTGAAATGAACAGATTCACAAGTAATTGACTCAAACAAACAATTTAGTACAGCTATTTTTTTTTAGTTTAATATAGGTGTCCAGACCAGCTTGCGTACCTTGACTAATCTCATAGACCCTGAAATTAACGACCATGTAAACCTCTAGTGACCATCATATAAGCAACCACAAGACTCGAACCTGAAACCACAGAGGAAACAAATCTCTTGGTCCCAAGCTCTTACCACTAGACCACTACCTAGACGGTTTAGAGCTAATTTTAATTACTTCTGTGTTAGATCACCCATGATTATTTATTTTATTAGGATATCAAATTGAAATCTTAGCTTCAGTACTGTTGTTGCCATTCAAAAAGTAGTTAAAATCGAAGTTTCATATTCAAATCTGAGGATAGATGGTCTCAGGGTTTATGGAACTTGGATGTTCTGCTACAACGTCACTATATATCTAGCTCTTTGCTTGGCCAATCACCACCTACCTCCTAGGATACCATTTCCACTTTTAAGTGAGATTTATCCAAACCCCATATCTGCTTTGGAGAGATTTCTGCTTTTTCTGAGCATTTCTTCAATGTATCGTAAGCTATGAAGATCCCTAAGCTGATGTTCTCCTTCCTTCTCTTTGCCTTGACAGCAATATCATTTCAAAGGGCCATTGATGCTCAAGGTCCCAAAGAAGCGGTGGTTGATTCAAATGATAACGAGGTTCTCCTGGGTTTAGATTATTACATCGCAGTCACCAGTCCATTTGACGGGATGTCTCTAGCCATGGAAGCCAGCTGCCCACCTCCTGTTGTGCACAGGAACAATCTCTCTTTGCTTCCGATAAAATTCTCATCGGTGGTTGATTCCAATGACAATGTGGTCCGAGAAGACACTAGTCTGAACTTGGAGTTCAATGTCGAGCTCAACAACAGTGATTGTAACGTGCCGACCATTTGGAAAGTTGAGTTTAATGCATCCATGCAACAATGGCTGGTTATGATCGGTGGGGATCGAAGTCATAATCGGTTTCAGATTGCCAAGGCATGCCCATATAGAAAATATTTCTATCAGCTTCGTTACTGCCCGGTTCTCGGGTCCATCCAATTCCCTTGCGTTACAGTTCGCTCTCTTTTCAAGAATGGATTAAACTATCTGGCTCTCAATGGCGATCCTATAGCAATTGTGCTGGGGCAGCTTGTATCTTCGACATGATGCTATTCTAGAATATTACGATCTTCAAACTTTTTTCCATGGAACAGGGGGCTGCATAGCTAGGATACACTTTTGTTGGGGGCCAGGGGACCTGGCTGGAAGTACTCTTGAATAAATAAATTCCAAGCTTTTGCATTTGCTGTGGTCGATCAAAAATCTTCTGTGAGCCCTTTTATTTTCTTTGGTTTGAATTAAAACTTGTCCTGATTGCCATAATTCTTAACTTAAAACAAGTGGTTCTTTGCAGTAATCTGGTAAATTTGGCTCTTTGAAACGGCTGTTGTTTTCCATTGAAGTGCCTCAGTCCTAATCCAGAGCACCAATACCATGCAACCCTACAAACTTACTTAATCTTCAAATCATGGAATCGTGTTGTTGATTAACAAATATTAAGAAATCAAGACCATGCTGGCGCTTCTCATGAGATGGCTTAAATGGAACACAAATGGCTCTTCTCTAGACCATAAGCCTAGGCATGCCGGTGTTGGTTAGTGTTTTAGGTGGTAGAGACCGGTTGTCGTCTTGTTGAGGCTTTGAAACGGGGTGAGCCTTGTGGATGCTAAATTGCAGCTGCTGTTGCGGGGTTAATTGTTAAGGTCGTTTGTTCGTCCTGACCACCGCTGAACCACGCTGTTCTACTGAGTTCGGGAGATAAAGTGTGATAATTATTGTTTTTTAATGTTTTTTTTATTTAAAAATATATTAAAATATTATTTTTTATTTTAAAAAAATTATTTTTAATATTAACATATTAAAACAATATAAAAATATAAAATAAAAATTAATTTTAAATAAAAAATATTCAAAACTTATAAAAAACATTTTTGTACCCAAAAATAAACAGCGCACAAGGTACCCACCACGAGGCCCATGCCTTCTGTTCGGGACACAGACAGCATAATTTTAAGACTATAATGTACCTACCACTCTATACAATCAGAGTGACATTAGTTACTGAACAAAATATTCTGCAGCATCAAATTAAAATTAAAAGAAATACTGTAGCAAATTTAGTTATAGATTTAATTTAAATAGTAAAATTATAATTTTTTTCCTAATTATCACAATACAATTGGCCGTGGTAACAGAGTATAGTGGTTTTTTTTTGTTGTTGTTTTTTACACAGTAAAAAGATTGATGAGACAAAAAAAACAATAATGCACTGTAAAATAAGGATATGTTTTATTTTTTTAATTTAAAACATAATAAAATAATTAAAATATCATTAACGTCTAATTGCCTTAAATTTGAGTCAAGTTGTTTTTCGGTTTTTTTCTTATGATTTTTATGTTATTATTGAATCTTGTCAAATGCAATTTTATATTTTGACATATATAAAATATTATTTAATTTTTAAAAATGAGTTGTGCGTGAACATCACGTGGACACATGTGGGTGCCCCTGTTTTTTCTGGTTAAGCATATGGCATTCTTCAACGATCAAACTCTGTCTTTAACGACGACGTTTTAATCTTCACAACATCATCTCCATTACTAAGCAGCACGTGTTGCCAGAATATATTGGGTTTTGTGACAGTGACTGCTTTTTTTCTTTCTTTCCTTCCTCTCTTCTCATTAGTTTTAGAGCCTTCCCCTATATATTTCAAAGCAGTCCTTTAATCTATTTTTCTTTCAGATTTGATTCATGTTTCTTTCATGTTATTTGTTTTATTTTAAGTAATCCATAGAATTTGATTTTTCTTTCAATTTAATCCTATTATGATTTTTTTTTACCTTTTAGATTTTGTCCCCGGTCTTTTGTTTGCATTTTTTTTTTATTTCTAATCATTCTCTTCATTAAATTATCTTTTTTATCGCACCCCACAATATTTTATATAATTATCTTAACTGAATTATTTTTTCAATGGAACCCTTAATATTTTATATAATTTTTTTAATTGAATTATTTTTTCAATTGCACCCCTCGATATTTTATATAATTCTCTTAATTGAATTATTTTTTTAATTACATCCCTCAATATTTTATTTTATATCAGATTTGGTTTTTATTCTTTTAATTACTATTTACTTTGTTTTTAATCATTTTTTATTGAGACTTTCTTTTTTAAATTTCATCACTCGGCAATTTATTGATCGAGATTTTGTTAATCTGAAATTTGATTTCATGTTTTTTTCGGGTTTGTTTTTTATGGGATGCTTCCGGCCTTATAACCCAGATCACGAGTTTGAAATATTAGCCCGAGTTGGCTTATTTCTTTTTAGGTCATTTTTTACAATTGATTTTTGTATTCCATATTTTATGGTGTTATCTCAATCTCATGTGTCAGGTCATGGATTTTGCTGGTTAACCTGAATTGACTTGGGCTAAATTTTTTTTTCTATTTATTTGTTGTTATTACCTATTTTATAATCACCTCATTAAGTTATCTGAAGTTATTGAATCCAATAAAATAAAATAACCTAACTTTTGAATTTTTCTTACTTCTTTAAAAACACTAACATTGCCTAAGCATTTTTTATATCCATCTTTTAATCGAATCTTTTTACAATTTTATTTTTCAGCACTAAGTTAATTGAGAATTGAGCTTTATAATTTGTTTTAATTTTTTTTTCTATTGAGTTATCTTAGTCTCATGATCCGGATTTCAAGTTTAACATGTTAACTTGGATTGACACATATCATTGTTTTGGGTTCTTTTTTTTTTAATTGATTTTTTTCCAAATTCATTCTTCAACATTAGTTTTGTTGTAAATTCAACTTTATAATTTGTTATGATTTATTTTATATAGGGTTATCATGGTCTTATAACCCGACATGCAAATTAGCAGATTAATATGAGTTGACCCAAATCGATTCAATATATTATTATCTCATTATTTATAAAAAAAATCTTATATTAAATATTTATTTCGAGTCAAATTATTTTTTTACTGGTCATCAAGTTAACCGGGTTACATAAAATAAATCCCTCACAATTAAAATTTTTTTTTACCAAAAAGATATTAATATCTAGATATTTTTATATAAAAATAAAAAAAAATCCAGTATAGCACGAGTTAGTCATCAAGTATTGGAAGCGTGCAACTTTATGACATACGGGTGGCGTGGGTCGTACACTTGGCTTCAATAAGTTGCCTGAATGACAGCTCGCTTAGAGGACATGCGACCAAGCCTGCTCTCATGTTGTATCCGTATTTGGAGCCCTATTTGGCTATTTGCCCTTGTTGTACTGTGCTGTGTAATACGTTGTCCTTGTGAAGTTATACAAAGCAATTAAAATGTTTAGTCACAGACTACGGTGCTGGATCATAAAGTATATACAAGAAGTTTGCTGGATCGATACGGTGTTGGATCATATAATATGAAACAAGAAGTTTGCTGGATCAAAACGAAGCGCCCGAGACTTGCTGGGTTGTGTAGACAATAATGCTGCTTCTGCAAATCCATTTCATGTGTTGGGATTAGGAGGCTGTATTGTATTTAGAGGTAGCCAGTCTGTTGCTTTTGTATCATCAGTGCCAGAAAAACAAGACATTCACAGATATTAACCATTCACCAAGAATTCACAAGGCAGAAGAACGCATCACCAAGAATGACAAGAATTGTTCTTGAGAAACAAGAATATACTTTGTTCCTCAAAAATGTTATCAGCTTGCAAGGAAGTTTCAGCGTAAACCATTTGCCTAACGATAGCATTCTGATTCAGCAGTACAACCACATGGCTTGTGTACCAATCAACTTCCTGCCAACGACCGACCTCATGGCCTGCGCGATAACAACAGTATATTTATTATGAGTACACAGTTCCTTGTTGCCAAGGGATTCAAGTAACTGGTAACCTCACAACTATTTGTGCAGACAGCGACCGTCCACGCTGAGTTTTGTAGCTTTCTATGGCTTCTTTTTCGGTGCTTTAGCTGCTGTAAGTTTTTTTATTCATCTCCCGGCAACAATTGACATCTGAGTTTAGGAGCAGTGAAGTTGTGACTGCTCAAAAGTCAATTACTTGTCTGCATATTCTGCTGCAGTTTTTGCATAAGGTCCATCTTGACCTACTGTTAAATATTATGACAGTTTGCAAACTAGCTGAAATAGCAAAACCAGTGACTTTGACAACAGAGTTGCTTAGTTTAAGTCGCCATTCTCTCATCTAGCAAATCACCTGCGACCTGCAAATTCTCATAAGCAGCTACAGTATCTGCAGAATGGTCAATCAACAGAGCAATCGAGTGCTCCAGCAGTAACCCGGAATTGATATTAGGCTAGTAAGTTCAACAAGCTAATGTCTGAAAGCTGTAAATAACTTTGTTACTTAGAAAGCTTGAGGACATCAGTTTCTCAAACCTCCACATAAAATCCAAAAGTTTGCAACAGAACAAAGTGAATTAAGCCTCGCATATGATTGCTGGTAGGATGAACTTGGCTAAATGCAACTGCCAGCTTCTTTTTGATGGATGGAGGATCCTCTTAATAAGAGAAAGCAAAGGCTAAAGAACCAATCGAAAAACAAGGATCAATTGTTAGAAAGGAATACAAAAGAGATTTTGAACTCATCAAATCTGAAATCTTCATCAATAGAAGCTGCACATAAAGCAGACTGTAAATGCGGAGCTTGCAATCTGAAGAGAAAGAATGACATAGCAAATGATTTGACAAGAGCATGTTAAATAGTGAAAAAGTCAAGGTGTGAGTGATGTGCTCAAGTTTATGTCCAGACAAGGGCAATATTACAACCCCATTCCCATCCACAGAATGCAACCTGCAAATAGAAAAATCGACGGTACTTTTTCAAATTTCCTTTGAGGATTATGGAAGCCCTTTTCCATAGATCATAGAAGCCTAAAAATGTTATATACACACATGCGTAAA